>ERZ824978.250-NODE-250-length-82876-cov-25.038517_pt1 | contig 82876 bp, 78 predicted proteins | sample MGYA00519860_ERZ824978 | MGnify/ENA primary metagenome ERZ824978 (study PRJEB31778, sample SAMEA3449184) | human gut metagenome | biome: human gut; feature: human-associated habitat; material: faeces | place: United Kingdom | collected 2010/2012 ... | reverse complement strand
ATTTTGCAAAAACTTGTGGATTTAAAAATAAAAAAGAATTATTAAAATATACAAAGGCGGTATTTGAACTAGCTGACAAAGAAAAATAGAAATGATTTTTTCAATCAATTTATATAATAGTTCTATAATTTTATAGAGGCGTCAAAATGTCGCCTCTATATTTTTTGAGTATCCTGCTAAAAGCCACGCTTTTAGGCTCTTATTGGGATTCGGAGCGACTCCCTGTTCCTGCAAAATTATCCAATGGATAATTTTGACAGGATAAATGAGTTTGTGGTATTATATGAATTAGAAAAATAGAAATTTGTTGAAATGGAGGATTGATTATGAAAAAATTAAAAACAGAAATATTATTAATTATATTAGGAAACTTATTATATAAAGAGGTGTAAATATGAGTGATTCAAAAGAAAATGTTGATGTATTAAAAATGTATGGAGAAGACAGTACTACACAAAGAGATGAATTTTTAAAAAAGCATAACTTAAATGAAAAGGGGCTTACTAGTAAACAAGCTGAAATTAATATTAAAAAATTTGGTCTTAACGAAACAAAAAAGGCTAAACCTAAGAAGTGGTATAATTATTTACTACAAAGTTTAATAACACCTTTTAACTGCATTTTAATTGGTATTTCAATTATCTTAATATATACAGATATATATTTAGCAATAGAACCAAGCTATGCAAATATAATAGTCATAGCAATTTTAGTTACTGCAAGTACTTTATTAGATTTTTTTGAGTCATATAGATCTAATAAGGCAGCGGAAAAATTAAGGGAAATAGTTGAAACAACTACTACAGTTATTAGAGATAACAAAGAAATAAATATACCAGTTAAAAATGTAACCTTAGGAGACATTGTTTTATTGTCTGCTGGAAGTATTATACCAGCTGATTTAAGAATAATCGAATCAAAAGACCTATATGTAGGACAGGCTTCATTAACTGGAGAATCTGATAATATAAAGAAAACCGTTGAATTAGAAAACAATCAAGAAGAATTAGACAGTATATCGGATTTTGATAATATCTGTTTTATGGGTACAAATGTTGTATCTGGTTCAGCAAAAGGTGTTGTAATAAAAATTGGAGATTCAACATATTTTGGGGAAATAGCAAATACCGTAACTTCTGGAAAGGAAAAAACAGCATTTCAAAAAGGAATTGAAAGTATAAGTAAATTATTAATTAGAATTATGATTTTTATGATTCCAATAGTATTTTTAATAAATGTGGAAAAACATGATATTATTCTAGCATTTACTTTTGCTGTTGCAATAGCCATTTGCATAACACCACTATTGCTACCTGTTATTTTATCTTCAAGTTTATCTAAAGGTGCTGTAAGAATGTCAAAAAAGAAGACTATTGTTAAGAAGCTAGATTCAATTCAGAACTTTGGAGCAATGAACATATTCTGCACAGATAAGACGGGAACATTAACAGAAGACAAGATTGTTCTAGAAAAATACTTAAATGTAAATGGAGAAGAAGACTCCAACATTTTAAAATATGCCTTTTTAAATGCCTATTTGCAAACAGGACTAAAAAGCAATATAGACGAGGCAGTAGTTGCTAAAGCTAAAACTGTTGGAATTGAAAATAGTTTAAAAAAATATAAAAAAATAGATGAGATTCCTTTTGACTTTTCTCGTAGGTGTTTATCTGTAGCAGTAGAAATTGATAATAAAGATGAATTAATAACAAAAGGTGCTGTTGAAGAAATTCTAAATATTTGTACAACATTTGAATATAAGGGACAAACGGAAAAGCTTACAAATGAAAAAATAGAAAACATGAGAAAAATTTGTAAAAAATTAAATGAGGAAGGCTTTAGGGTTGTTGCCATTTGTAAAAAAATTATAACTAATAATAAAAAAGATTTTAATAGTACTGATGAAAAAGACATGACTTTACTAGGTTTTATAGGTTTTCTTGATCCACCAAAAGAAAGTGCAAAAGAAGCAATAGAAGGTTTAAACAATGCTGGAATAAGAGTTATGGTTCTTACAGGTGATAATGTTGAAGTTACAAGATGTGTTTGCAATAAAGCAGGGATAAATTCAAAAGAAATCGTAACTGGAAATAAAATAGATACATTATCAGATGTAGCACTATCAAGATTATTAAAAAGAAATAATATATTTGCGAAACTTTCTCCAATACAAAAAGCAAGGATTGTTAGAGTTTTAAAACAAAATGGAAATGTTGTAGGATATATGGGAGATGGAATAAACGATAGTCCAGCGTTAACAAATTCCGATGTTGGAATTTCTGTTGATACTGCAGTTGATATAGCAAAAGAAACTGCAGATATTATATTACTTGAAAAAGACCTTAATGTACTATTAGATGGTGTAATGGAACGGAAGAAAAACATATGTAAATTTAATGAAATATATAAAAATGGCAACAAGCTTCAACTTTGGGGAAGTAGTTTCAGTAATTATTGCAAGCATTGTACTACCATTTTTACCTGAAACACCAATTCAACTATTAGTAGAAGGATTATTATATGACTTTGGTCAAATGACAATTCCGTTTGACAATGTAGATAAAGAATTGATTAGAAAGCCAAAAAAATTAAATATAAAAAGCTTAAAAAGTTTTATGTTTTTTATGGGTCCTGTAAGTTCACTATTTGATATAGTTGTATTTTTACTATTATGGTTTGTTTTCACAGTTAGAGATGTTACACACTTTCAAACAATATGGTTCACTTACAGTATAGTATCAAATTTAATAGGAATGCACATTATAAGAACGGCAAAAACACCATTTATACAAAGTAACGCACATAAGGCTGTTTATATATCTTCAATTCTGTTAATTATAATAGGAATTTTAGTACCATTTACGCCTCTAGGAACTGCGATAGGCTTAGCACCAATTGCATTAAAATATATTTTCATGATATTTGGAGTCACATTCTTATATTGTATTGTAGCAAGTTATGCAAAGAAAATTTATATAAAGAAATATAAGGAATGGATATAGAAATAATAGAAGATAGGAGATGATTCGAATGAATCAATTAAAAATAGGGACATTTCATTTTAGCTATTGAATTTGTAGTACGATTTTTGACAAGGATAGGTAAAAAATAATTGCAAATTACACAATTTAGTAATTAGTTGGAAAAATAGTAAGTTGTTGTTGAGGTTAGATTTCTAATTATATAAAGAAAGGTTGAAAAATAAGTGATTGAAATAGTAGAATATAAGAATGAATATGCAAAAGATTTGTCAGAAATAATACTAGATAATATGTATAAAATTAATATTAAAGAACATGGAAAAGATATAATAGATAGAATTTCAAAGTATTTTACGGAAGATGAAATAAAGAAAAATTTTCCACAAAGAACTAAATGCTTAGTAGCATTAAAAAATGAGAAGGTTGTTGGTACAGCAAGTATTGATCGATATAAAGGTGATAAAACAGGAAAAAAGTACATTGTATTAACAGTATTTGTAAAAATAAAAAATCATCGACAAGGAATAGGAAAAGAATTAATTGAAAATATAGAAAAAATTGCAGTAAATGTTGGGTGTAAGGAGCTAGTAATACCTTCTTCTGTTTACGCTTGTGAATTTTACCGTAAATTTGGATTTGATTATCTAGATGGAAAGAAAATTCAAAATGAAGATAAGGAATATATTTTAACAAAAAAATATTAATTGATTGCTAGAGGCAAATTACAATTTATATAATAGTTCTATAATTTTATAGGGGCGTCAAAATGTCGCCTCTATATTTTTTGAGTATCCCGCTAAAAACTACGCTTTTAGGCGTAAATGGGAGTTCAGGGTGACTCCCTGCTCCTGCAAACTTTAAAAAAGTTTGAAAAAAATGATAAAATTTTAAAAAAATGCAACATTTGATAAAATTTTTGGCTTCATATATATAGAAATTTGAGGTGATGAAATTTGAGAAATATGAAAAAGTTTTACTCTATTTCTATATTGTAATTTAAAATAAAAAGAGATAACAATTCTCTTTTTAGCATAACATTTATTAATAATGTTATGAAGGAGTTAGGTTGTTTGAAAAATAATTACAATTTTTACGTTGTTAAACTTCACTTCGAAAATCCTCAATGTGCAATAGCACACCTGCGGTTTTCTTGTTTGTTTGCCTAGTAAAAATTTAATTCTTTTCCAAACGTGTAGATTTAACTTCGGGAAGGTAAAATAAATTATGAAACTTACAATAGCAGAAATACAAGGCACGAAGTATGTTCAAATTTATTTGACAGAAGATGAACTCCAGAAAAAAGAAACAAAAGATTTAGCCCAAAAGTATAAACAAGAAAAATATAGCGTGGCTATTTTCGTAACTGGAAAAGAGAATTATCCCGAGATTCTTGAAAAAATAATTACGAAACAAGTGGAATTAAATAGAAATGTATGCTAACATGAAAACAAGCAATATCAGGCGAGATTTGGAGGAAAAAATGACAGTTGTACGGATATTGTAGATTGTCTAGAGATGAAGATAAAGAAAACTATGCAAGTATTGAAGAACAGAAAAGAATTATTCAAGACTATGCAATTTCTCGTAATTGGACTATCTCAGACTTCTACATAGATGACAATGTTTCGGGATATACCTTTAACAGACCTGCATTTTCAAAAATGATTGAAAAAGTAAAAGGAGGAAAAATTGATGTAGTCATAGCAAAAGATTTATCAAGAATTGGAAGACATAACGGACGAGTATTAGTTTTAATAGATGAGTTTAAGAATATTCAAAAGAATTTAATATTAGTTTCTGAAATGGGTGGAACTTATGATGTTTTAAATGATAAAGATGATACTATTGGAATAACAACATGGTTTAATGAAAGATATGTTAAAGACTGTTCAAGAAAAACTAGAGATCACATGTATTCTAAACAAAAAACAGGAAGATTAATTATGGGAAATTATTATGGATATATAAAAGATCCAGAGGATATAACAAAGCTATATGTTGATGAAGAACTACGACCTGTTATAGAATTGATATATAAGCTATATACCGAAGAAGGAATTGGAAGAAAGAAAATTTGCGATATTCTAAATAGTAAATATAATTATCCAACTCCATCAGTTTACTATCAAATGAAACACTTGGAAAGAGGCAGAATATATAAACATCCTGTTCAAAAATTATGGTCCACATATATGGTAAGAAATATTTTAGAGAATGATGTATATTGTGGCACACTTAGAACTCATAAGAAAAAGACTGTATCCATAAGAGGTAAAGCAATAAAGCTTCCAGAGGAAGAACATTTTGTATTTGAAAATCATCATGAAGCAATTATATCTAAAGAGACATTTAATTTAGCTCAAGAAATAAGAAAAAGAAAATTAAATACCAAAAGCACATCAAGTACGAGAAAAAGAAATTATTACTTTTCAGGACTTTGCAGATGTGGTGATTGTGGATTTGGAGTAAGTGGCATAACTATAACTAGAAAACAATCTCAAAAAGGTTATGAATGTTCACAATATAGAACTTATGGTAAAGCTAGATGTAAATGCCATGAAATTAAAGAATCAGACATAATTATACATTTTAAAGAATTTTTAAAATTTACTGAAAATAAATACATAGATGAAATAAATAAAATACAGCTCCAAACAAAAACAAATACTAAAACAAATAATAAAGAAAAAATTAAATTTGAAATTGAGAACTTAAATGCTGAATACAAAGTTTTGATTAGTCAAAAAATTAAAGATTTAACTAATACCACAAATGAGTATCAACGAGAAATGATTGAAAATACATATAAAGAAGTGGAAAAAGACAAAACTAATCGTATAGAACAATTACAAAAACTATTAGAACAACAGCAAGAAGATTTAGACACAGAAAAAATAAAAAAATTAAAAACAGCAATAGAATATTTTGATGATATTCTAAAATCTAACGAGCCCAATAGATATATTTTAGAGTGTTTAATTGATAAAATATGGATTTATCACGATAAAAGTGTGAAATTCGAGCTAAAACCAGACATTAAAAAGTTAATATAAATAGTATTTTTCAAAATAATGAGTAATATCTAAAAGTCGTTTGTAAAAAGTGACTAAATATATGAAAAGTCATTTGAAAAATGTGCACACTTTCTATAAAAGTCGTTTGATTTTTGTGAAATATAGTGCTATAATATAATTAGATTATACATTAGGAGAGTGAGTATATGTATAGAGAAAGAATGGAAACGTTAAAAGAATGGAAGGTATCTAAAAATAGAAAACCTTTAATAATTAGAGGTGCAAGACAAGTTGGAAAAACTTGGCTCATGAAAGAATTTGGAAAATTATATTATGAAAAATGTGCTTACATAAATTTTGATAATAATTCAAGAATGGATATATTATTTAATGAAGAGTTTGACTTGAATAGAATAATACAAGGATTAAAGATTGAATCAGGAATAAATATTGAGCCTGAAAATACTCTAATAATCTTTGATGAAATTCAAGAAACTCCAAATGCATTAAAAGCACTAAAATATTTTTATGAAAATGCAAATGAATACCATATTGTCGCAGCTGGTTTTCTTTTGGGAGTGGCTATGCATCAAGGGACTTCATTCCCAGTTGGTAAAGTGAATTTTATGGACTTAATGCCTTTAAGCTTTTTTGAGTTTTTAGATGCATTGGGGCAAGACCATTTATTAAATTTATTAAAAAACATTGAATTTGATATGATTAGTGTATTTAATAATAAATATAAAGATTATTTAAAACTTTATTATTATATTGGTGGAATGCCAGAAGTGGTTAATTCGTATATAGAAGAAAAAAATTTAGCAGAAGTTCGTAATATACAAAAAACACTATTAAAAGATTATGAACAAGATTTTTCTAAACATGCACCAAACAATGTTGTTCCAAGAATTAGGCAACTATGGAATAATATTCCTACACAACTTGCAAAAGAAAATAAAAAATTCATATATGGTTTAGTAAAAGAAGGTGCTAGAGCAAGAGAATATGAAATTGCATTATCATGGCTTATAGATTGTGGACTTGTTTATCAAGTTAACAGGGTAAATAACTGCAAAGTTCCATTATCTGCATATCAAGATTTCAATGCATTTAAGTTATATTTATTGGATGTGGGATTATTAGGAGCAATGGCAGATTTAGATTCTAAAACAATTTTAGAAGGCAATGATATTTTTGAAGAATTTAAAGGAAGTTTAACAGAGCAATATGTTTTATGCCAATTAAAAGAATGTACAGAATTAAATGTGTTTTATTGGTCATCAGAAAAAGGAATTGCAGAAATTGATTTTATAGTACAAATTGGTAAAAACAATGTACCAATAGAAGTAAAATCAAATGAAAATTTACAAGCCAAAAGCTTAAAATCCTTTGTAGAAAAATATAATACAAAAATTAATGTTAGAACCTCAATGGCTAATTTTAGAGTAGAAGAATGGCTAACTAATATACCATTATATAGTATAGGAAATATAGAAAAAATAATTAAATAATTATCCCCAAATTGAAGGCTTTTACCCCAGTTTGCACAACCGAGATTATTGCTTTTTCAAAGGCAAATCCATATTTTGAACAATTAAATGCATGTTTGTTAGGATTAAGCGTAGATAGTAATGCATCACATTTGGCTTGGATATATGATATTTACTGCAAAACAGGAATTAGAGTGCCATTCCCAATTATAGCAGATAGAAATGGTGCGATTGCTAGAAAATATGGTATGATTTCTAATGATGTAAGCACAACAGAAACTGTCAGAAATGTATTTTTAATAGATGAAAAGGGAATGGTAAGACTAATACTTGTTTATCCAATGAATGTTGGTAGATGTATACCAGAGATTTTAAGAGCTTTAAATGCTTTGCAAGTAGCTGATAGCAATAAAGCATCAACACCAGCAAATTGGGTTCCATGCCAACCAGTAATATTGACGCCACCTCAAACTTTTATGGCACTACAAGAAAGGCAAAAAGAAATTGAAAAAAATCAAAATGGAATGAATTGGTATTTGAGTTTCAAAAATCCAAAAGATTGCAAAATTACAGGAGACACGGAATGCAATAGAATAGAGGAAGACGGCAAAAAAACAAAATAAATTTTTAGATAAAATTTTAAAAAATAGCCATAATAATATTGTAAATAGTGAATCTATAATTCACTAAAATATTAAAGGAGGCTATTTTTTATGGAAAAAAATCAAAAAATTAATTGTACAGTAGAAAGCTGTAAATACAACAACAAGAAGTGTCAAGAATGTGAATTAGGACAAATAGTTGTAACACCAATAATCGGTTGTGATACAAAACAACCAGATGAATCAATGTGTAGTAGTTACAAATATGAAAAGAATAAATAAAAGCACTTGTCTTATTGGTATAAATAGTATATAATGTATGCATGTTCAATGATTTGGGATGAATCGTGAATAAATTTTATTTTCGAAGGGAGAAAAACTTATGGGTTCAAAGGAACGGTTCTATGCCGATATTATGGCATTACAACCCGAAGTGACAGGCTCTTGCAATCTTGTGATTGTAAATTATCCGAATGGAGAAAAAACAAGGTTTATTGTTGACTGTGGACTGTTTCAGGAAAGTGACTATTCACAGTACAACGCGAGTTTCCCATTCAATGCGGAAAACATTGAATTCTGTGTGGTAACACACAACCATGTAGACCACACTGGAAGACTTCCATTACTTGTTAAGAAAGGATTTACAGGCGAAATTTATACAAGCAAGGCTACCGCTATCTTGTTACCATTAGCATTAGCAGACTCGTATAAAGTACTAAAGGATGTTGCAAAGCGTAATAACGCCAAGCAATTGTATTCGGAGTCGGATGTTGCAGAAACATTAAGACATGTATCAGCAACAGAGTATACCAAAAGCGTGGATATCAATCCAAACATCAAGCTCACAATGTTTAAGAATGGACATCTTATAGGTGCCGCTCTTATACTCATTCAAGTCCGGTATAAAGGATATCCAAACATTAACCTTTTGTTTACAGGAGATTACAACAATAAAAATATTTTCTCCAATATTCCAAAATTGCGTAAGGCAGTGAAAACTTTACCGTTGACAATAATTCAAGAGTCCACATATGGTACAACAAATTCTGATGAAGTAACAGAATGCTTCGAAGAAAATGTTCTTAACTGTATCAAGAGTGGAGGCACAGTTGTCAACATGGCATTTTCGCTTGGACGGTTCCAAGAAATCCTATACAAACTTAAGACCATGCAAGATGAAGGAAAATTAAGTACTGATATTCCGATTTTTGCAGATGGAACTTTGGGTTTGAGGTATACGGCTTTATTCTCAAAAGAAGAATTGGAAATAAAACCGGAAGCCGTGGATTTTCTTCCTCAAAATCTTTGCTTTGTTAACAAAGAAAATAGAGCTCAGGTTTTGGAATCTGACGAGTGTAAAATCATAGTAACCACTTCGGGCATGGGGTCGTATGGACCTGCACCTCAGTATATAATCAAGTATATCAAACAGGAAAAGTGTTTGATTCAGTTTACTGGATTTACTACTGAAGGAACCTTGGGAGCAAGACTCAAATCGGCAGAAAATGGAGACATTGTGTCGATAGGAGGGATGCTTTGCACAAAAAGAGCAAGGGTGGAGTACACCACCGAATTTTCTGCACATGCAAAAGCAGATGAAATGATTGAGTTCCTGCAACAATTTGAGGATATTAAACTTATCCTTGTAAACCATGGAGAAACTTCTGTAAAAGAGGAGTTTGCGAAAAGAATTCTTCAAGAGGTAAATTCGAAGAATGTAGGAATTTTGAACAGAGAATATCTGTTCAGAGTTGGTCCATATGGCTTTATAAAAGCCATGTCCACTAAATTTGAAATTTGAGTAATCCTGAGTAATCCTTATGTTGTCCAAGCTCTACTCTTCATATTTGGAGAGTAGAGCTTACTTTTTTTATTTTAATATTGAATATTAAATTTAAGTGATATATAATTAATGAAGTTTAAATTAAGGAGGAAGGATTATGTCATTAGTAACAACAAAAGACATGTTTGAAAAATCAATGAAAGAACATTTTGCTATTGGTGCATTTAATGTTAATAATATGGAAATCATACAAGGAATTGTAGATGCAGCTGCAGAGGAAAATTCTCCAGTTATTTTACAGGCATCTTCAAGTGCAATTAAGTATGCAAGAATAGGCTTCTTAAGAAAAATGATAGAAGCAGCATTAGAAGAAAATGATATTCCAATAGCTTTACATTTAGATCATGGACCAGATTTTGAAACATGCAAAATGTGTATAGACCATGGATTTTCATCAGTTATGATTGATGGATCAAAATATGACTTTGAAGAAAATGTAGCTTTAACAAAAAAAGTTGTAGAATATGCTCATAATAGAGGAGTAGTTGTTGAGGCAGAACTTGGAAAATTAGCAGGAATTGAAGATGAAGTAAATGTTGCTGCTTCAGATGCAATGTTCACAGATCCAGACCAAGCAAAAGAATTTGTAGAAAGAACAGGATGTGATTCATTAGCTATTGCAATAGGAACAAGTCATGGAGCATATAAATTTAAAGGTGAAGCAAAATTAAGATTTGACATATTAGAGAAAGTAAAAGAAAAATTACCTAATACTCCAATAGTATTACATGGTGCATCAACTGTTATTCCTGAATTAGTAGAATTATGTAATAAATATGGAGCAAATATACCTGGAGCAAAAGGCGTACCAGATGAAATGTTACATGAAGCTAGCTTAAGAGGAGTATCAAAAATAAATGTTGATACAGATTTACGTTTAGCAATGACAGGTGCTATAAGAAAAGCACTAATTGAAAACCCAGAAGTATTTGATCCGAGAAAATACATGCAACCAGCTAGAGAACTAATAAAAGAAACAGTTCAACATAAAATAAGAGATGTATTTGGATCAAGCAATAAAGCATAAAACAAAAAAGCGATATAATAAAATATTATATCGCTTTTAAATTATTCATATATACCAATTGTTCTCATGTAGTTTATATATCCATTATCAATATTAGTCCATGTTTCAATATTATTATGTAATACTTCAGAATTTAATTTAGCATTTGAATATGACTCATAACTTTTTACAATGTCATTTTTAAAAGTTTCAGGACATCTTCCAATAATTCTTCCAATATCATTATATTTATTTCCAAAACCACCAAAGCCAAAATCAATTATAGCAGAAACATGATGATTTTCATCTAATAGTATATTACTAGAATTTAAGTCACCGTGAACAAGGCAATTATCATCAGAAGAAAGGGTAGAAGGGTACCAAAATTTCATATCATTTTGAGCAACATGAACATTTAGTAATTCATCTAAAAAATCTGTTAAGTTTAATCCAATATTATGTATAGTAAATATCTTAGATTTATCATAATTTAAATGGTGAAGTTGATACATGAACTTAGCAATTTCATCAGAAATATTTTTTATTTCATCAGCACTTAAGTCATTCATAACTTCAGCAAGTGGAATGCCAGGTATTTTTTTATGAACACTAAATGGTCTATCATTATCATAAAAAATATCTAGTTTTACAGTATTAAAGTCTGTTTTACCATAAATATATTTGGCAAATTCATAATCTTTAACAATTGTTCTAGACCAAAACTCATCTCTAGGAAATCTAAAGAAAAAGTTACCTTCAGATGTTGTAACCTCATAAACTATATTAGTCCAACCAGTTGGAATTTGTTTTAAACTAATTATCTCTTTATCATTTAATGTGTTTTTGATAATTTTTTCAAAATTATCATCTAAAGTAAAGTATGTATTATTCATATAACCTCCAAATTATTTACTAATTAAATTTCTTATTAAGTTTAATAGTTGTTCTTCTGATTTTTTGTCATAATTATTATATAATATATAATCAAATTTACTTTGAAAAACCTTATCATTCATAAATCTGTTATATTGTTCATCAATTTCATTGATTCTTTCAATTTCTTTTTCTTTAGAAAGGTTTCTTTCTTTAGCTTTTGTTTTAGGAACACTAAGATCTTGAGGTAAAATGTATATTGTTTTTATATCTGGTTTTATTTTTTTCCAATCATCAATCATTGTATAATGCATTTCAAAAACCATATTATCATCAGAAAATATTTCATCTTTTAAATAAGCATATCTTCCACCAAATACATTAAAATCATAAACAATTTTATTTTGTTTTTTTAATTCATCTAATTCTGAATCGGTAATAAAAATTCCATCAACGCCATTTTTTTCACCTATTCTAATAGGTCTTGTCCTTATAGTATTTACTTTATGAAAATTTAACTCTTCAACCAATCTTTCCTTAAAATAAGATTTTCCAATACCAGTAACACCTGAAAGAGCTAATAACATTATTTATCAATCCTTTTTATTATAATATTTTTCCGTATTGCTTACGAATACGAAGTTCTGCATCTTTTTTTGCTATATCCTCACGTTTGTCATATAATTTTTTACCTTTTCCAATTCCTAGTTCAACTTTTACAAAGTTGCCAGAAAAATAAAGGCTAATAGGAACAAGTGAATAGCCTTTTTGTTTTATAAGACCAACTAATTTAAAAATTTCACGTTTATTTAATAACAGTTTTCTGTCTCTTAAAGGGTCTTTATTAAAAATATTTCCTTGTTCATAAGGACTTATATGCATACTATACAAATATACTTCGCCGTTTTTTATACCTGCATAGCTATCTTTTAAATTAACCTTACCATTACGAATAGATTTTATTTCAGTACCATAAAGTACTATTCCTGCTTCTAATGTATCTATTATGTCATAATTATGTCTGGCAGTAGGGTTCGTAGCGATAATTTTTTTAGACATGTATGTAACGCTCCTTAAAATTCATAATATAAATATTATAACATGTGTGTCAAGAAAAGGGAAGACATACATGTTATAAATTTACTACTTATTCATTATCATCATGATGATATGTTGTTGTGTTTTTGTTTTGATTTGCATAGAAAAGAACTAATGCTACTATAATAATTGCAACTACAGCGATAATTAACCAACTCCAAACAGCATTAGAAGTATTTCCAAATAATCCAGAGCTTGTTGTATCTGTAGCTGTTCTGGTTGCATTATAATTTGTATTTCTATTATTAGTATTCATCATATTATTAGTATCATTTTTTATATCATTACCTACGTCTTTAGCACCATTATCAATAGAATTTAATCCATCTTTTATGCCATTAGCAATACCTTTACCTGCATCTTCAACTACATTTTCGGTTCCACCAACGGCATTTCTAATATTATTTACGGCATTATTCATATTTTTATTAGCTGCAAATGTATAAGGAACCATAAAAAATGAAAAAATAACTAATAAAGTAGCAATTGCAAAAAATCTTTTTTTCATAAAGGTAAATAACCTCCTTTTCTCAAAACTAAGCTCAAAAATGCTCAATATTAGTATTTATAATTTTATATAAAATATTCTGATAAATAGTGGAAAGAAAATAAAAAAAACGACTTTTAAAAGTCGCTTATATTTATCCATTTAATCTTATTAAAATTGCTATAGCAAGTAATATTATAATAACACCAACTGCTATGAATATTATATTTATAATACTTGATATTCCTAAACTAGTTTCTTGTGCAGAAGAAATCCCAGTAGGTTGTAAAACTTCTGATTCAGAATTGTTATTATTTAAAGTATTATCAATAACATTATTATTTTCTTGATTTGTTGTATCAGTATTATTAGGAACTTCAGAATTATTAGGAACTTCAGAATTATTAGAGTTGTCTATATTGTCAGTAGGATTATCAGTTCCAGGTAAATCTAAGTTTATATCAGTAGCGCAAACAAAAGTAGTAAGAGATACAAAAGCAACTAACAAAATTAAAAATATTTTAAGAATTATTTTATTCATAATAAACCTCCTGAGAACAATTTAATTACTAATTTTTTTATACTATATAATCATACACAAATTAATAAAAAAAGTCTAGCAATTTTATGAAAAAAATAAAAAATATAAAAACAAATATAAAAAATAAAAGTCTATTGAATAAAATGAATACTTAATATAAAATAGGAATAAATACTAAAGAGGAGGTATCTAAAATGGAAAATATAAAATTAGACTTGAACCATAGTAATATAAAACAAGAAGAAATAATGATATATGCAAGTAAAGTAACAAAAATACATGAAGAATTACATGAAAAATCAAAGGATGAAAATGAATTTTTAGGATGGTTAGATTTACCATCAGACTATGATAAAAAAGAAGTAGAAAAAATAAAAAAATGTGCAAAAAAAATTCAAAAAGATTCTGAGGTACTAGTTGTAATAGGAATAGGAGGATCATATTTAGGAGCAAGAGCAGTAATTGAATCTCTTACAAATACATTCTATAATTCTTTACCAAAAGAGCAAAGAAAAACTCCTCAAATATTATATGCAGGAAACAACTTAAATCCTAATTACTTAAATGATTTAATAGAATTAATAGGAAACAGGGACTTATCAATAAATGTAATATCAAAATCAGGTACTACGACTGAACCAGCAGTTGCTTTTAGAATTTTTAGAGAATTATTAGAAAATAAATATGGACTTGATGAAGCAAGAAAAAGAATATATGTTACAACAGATAAGAAAAGAGGAGCTCTAAAACAAATTGCTGATGAAGAAGGATATACAACATTTGTTATTCCTGACAATATTGGTGGAAGATATTCAGTATTAACAGCAGTGGGATTATTACCAATTGCAACAGCTGGAATAAACATAGATAAATTATTAGAGGGTGCGAAAATTGCACAAGGAAAATATTTAGACAAGAATCTAAAATATAATGACTGCTATAAATATGCGGTTGTTAGAAATATTTTATATAAAAATGAAAAAAATATCGAAATATTAGTAAGCTATGAGCCTAAACTACACTATATTATAGAATGGTGGAAACAATTATATGGAGAGAGCGAAGGAAAAGACTTAAAAGGTATATATCCTACTGGAGCTGAATTTACAACTGATTTACACTCTTTAGGCCAATACATACAAGAAGGAAGAAGAAATTTATTTGAGACAGTAATTGATATTAAAGAAGCAGATTCAGATGTATTTATAAACCAAGATGAAGATAATTTAGATGAGTTGAATTACTTAGTAGGTAAAGGCTTAGACTATGTTAATAAAAAAGCTATGGAAGGAACAATTGAAGCACATGTGGATGGTGGAGTTCCTAATATAATATTAACAGTAGATAAATTAAATGAATGTACAATAGGACATTTAATATATTTCTTTGAACTTGCATGTGCAATGTCTGGAAGATTGCTAGAAGTAAATCCATTTAATCAACCTGGGGTAGAAAAATATAAGAAAAACATGTTTAGATTATTAGGAAAACCTGGTTACGTTGAAGAGAAAAAGGTTAAAGAAGAGAAAGCTGAAAAGCCAAAAAGAGGCAGAAAAAAGAAAGAACAAAAAATATAAAAAATTAATAAAAACTTGTTGACATAGAATAATAAAGTGTGCTACAATATTCTATGTCAACAAAACATAAGCGGATGTGGCGGAACTGGCAGACGCGCTGGTCTTAGGAACCAGTACCAACGGTGTGGAGGTTCGAGTCCTCTCATCCGCACCAATAACGAATCTGTTCGAACTACAGATACAAAAATCAATCAGAAAATAAATTTGGTTGATTTTTTTTTTGTTGTCTAAAAACAATATAAAAATCATCCAAATGAAAGGATGGTGTTAAAATTGAAGATAATTAAACAAGAATTACAATTTGAAGAATGTCTAAAACAGAGACTTGAATTTATATGTGAATTTGCTAAAGTTATCTCTACTTTTATAAAAGGTAGTATTAGAAAAATTGAAAAGACTAATCTCTCATATATTGAACCACATAAAGTAATTATTAAAAGTATTACTTTTTTAGGTTTCAATTATTCAAATGATGTGTATATTTCAAACTTATTAAAAAATAAGTAATCTATTCAATGAAGAAAAAGTATTAGAAAAAGATAATTGGCGAGATTCCACTATTGTCACTATTCTTGAAAATGAAATATATAAAGGTGATTTCGTTCACGGAAAAAGAACTAACCACCCTACTTTTTATGAAGATGTTGTTGAGCCTATTGCATCCAAAGAAATGTGGGAAGATTGTCAAGTGCAAATTTTGTTTTGGGAAATATGAAGGATGATAGATTTAAAAAAATCTGGAAATGTAGAGAAAATAAAAAATTTCAAAAAATGAGCTGGTTACCATTAAGATGCAAAAACTGTAATGAATTATTAAAATGTAGAGGAGGGTGCAAAGCAGAATTAAGTGGCGAATTTTGGAAAGAATCCTGCGATGAGTTATTAGAAAAAAATGAAATACAAATATGGAATGAAATAAAAAACAAAAAAATAAAATTAAAAATAAAAAATGTGAGAAAAGAAAAATATAATCGTTATATTTTAATAGCACATCCTTTAAGACAATGTAATAAAGCAACTTTAAACATATTAAAAATTATTGATGGAAATTATACTGGAGAATATATTGCAAAAATGAAACCTAAACTTTATAATGAAACAAAGGAATTATTAATTACATTAAAAAGAGATAAAATAATTGATATATAATTAGGAGGAAAGTATGCAAGAAGTTAGTGTAGAGGATTTTAAACTTTTTAAAGAAAAAGTGGACAACTTTATAACAAAAGATGCTGAAACATTTTATTTCAGAAATTTAATGGAAGCTATACATGATAGTGATTATATGAATGAAGTAAATTCTATAATTGAGTATGTTAGCAAAGAAAGAACTGCAAAAGAAATAGATGAATTATTTCAAATGCTGAGAGCAAAGGCAGAAGGACAATTTAAATTGAGAGATAAGGCAGAAGAATATGATAAGAAGGTAAATTATTCATTAAGAGGTTTGGCATATTTTTGCTTAGTAGAAGCACTAAATGAAAATAGTTCATTTAGTGAAAAGATAATAGAAGATATAAAAAAGAAATATGGAAAAAATTATCTAGATATTGTTAAAAATATAGATAGAGCATATTTATCAGTTGATGGAAAAACGATATTAAAAGAACAGAAATTACAATTACCTAATGATGAAGAAATGAAAAAGTATTTGGTAATGAAAAAATGGCAAGATAATCAAAGACTTTATTCTATGAAACGAATTAGACCTCTTTATCCATTAGAATTAGAATATATAAATGAACCAGATCAAAACTTAATGCTAATACATAAAAAAACACTAGTAAAAAGAGCCAAAGAAGATTTGAAAAAAATGAAAATTGTACCAATAGAATATTTGGCAAAGCTCTATGAAGCAGGTTTAGAAGACGAATTGAAAGATATGATAGGTGGAAAAGCATTGGGATTGGCGAAATTAAGGGCAAGTGAAATTAGGATACCTAAAACTTATGTTATACCTTATTATGTTGAAATAGAAGACAATGAAATTAAAGATTTACTTGATGAAAATAAAAGATATGCTGTTAGAAGCTCTGCTAATGCAGAAGATGGTGGAATACACTCTTTTGCTGGAATGTTTGATTCATATTTGAATGTTGAAAAGAAAAATATTATAGATAGAGTAAGGAACGTAAAGCAATCAGTAAAGAATGATAGAGTAAAAAAATATATTGAAATAAATAACTTACAACAACCAAATATGAATGTTATAATACAAGAATTTATTGAGCCAGAAATATCAGGAGTTTGGATAGGACAAAGTGAAGATAACGGCATTTTAGAATGGATAGAAGGAAATGGCGAAAAATTAGTTTCTGGAAAAGAGACTCCAATAAGAGAAGAATGGAATAGAACTAATGGTACGCAAGAAGGAATAAAAACTAACGATTATATAGGAAAGCAATTATTAGATATTCAAAACACACTAGCCAAGTTTAATGGAGACACGGCTGATATGGAGTGGTGTGTTATAGATGGAGAATTGATATTATTGCAATACAGACCTGTTACAAGAGAAGTTTCTATGGAGAAAAATAAAACTTTAACAAATTCTGATGAAGAAATCTTTGTAGGTTCTCCAGCATCAGCAGGAGAAGTAATAGGAAAATCAGCTTATTATAGAAATTTAAAAGATATAGAAAAATGGAATGATGGAGATATATTAATATCAATGTTTACAGATCCTGATTGGCTAGATATTATGTCTAGATCATCTGGTTTAGTTACAGCTGTAGGAGGAATGTTATGTCATTCAGCTATTATTGCCAGAGAATTAGGAATTCCTTGTGTAACTGGAGTTGGAAGGAAGGCTTTAAAAGCTTTACGAGACGAAAATGAAATCTATGTAAATGGTACGACAGGTGAAGTATGTTCAAGTAGAATATATGAAAAAACAAAAAAAAAAGGAGGTGATTAAGGATGATAAAAGCTATAAAGAAGATTTTGAAAAGTAAAAAGTCTCCATTAATGGTCATTAATGAAAAGTCAAATGACAAAACAATGATTAGAGAATTAGGCGGAAACTATTGTCAAGACTAAGTAAAACATGAGAAGTCTAATTGAATAGGCTTCTCTTATTTTTATAAAGGGAAGAGTTAAAAGATGTATAATAGAAAAGAATGTAAACCAGAAGAAACAGTAAAAAAATAAAAAAAATATTAAAAAAGTTTGAAATTAACGTAGTAGAAAAAGAAATTATTAATATTAATAATTCATTTTATTCAACTAGGGTGGAATTAAAAGAAATAAAAGGAATTGGAACAAATGGTAAAGGCATAACCAAAGAATATGCGTTAGCAAGTGCATATGCAGAATTTATGGAAAGATTGCAAGCAAATTTCTTGTTAAAATCATCATTTTTAAATAAAGAGGATATGTTAATTTATAAAGATGAAAAATATCTTGAACATAATGAATTTTACAATAAGTTTTCTGAATTTATTGAGGTAAATTCATTAAATGACTTAATAAAATATAATGATAATTATAGATATTATACATCGTTTGAAAATATAATAAATAATGAAAAAGAAGATTTACCAATAAGATTAATTAATTTTTTAACGCATTCTAATGGTCTTTGCTCAGGAAACTCAAAGGAAGAAGCATTAGTACAAGGAATTTGCGAAATATTTGAAAGATATTGTTATAAAAAAATAATGTTTGAAGAAATAAAAGTAAAAAATATTGTGATAAAAAACTTAGAACAATATTCGATAAGTGAGCAATTAAGAGAGTTGAAAAACATGGGATTTGAATACAAAATAAAAGATTGCTCATTAGGTGGTAAATTCCCTGTTGTTGGTTTTATGCTACTTAAAGGAAACACAAAATATTTATTTACGGTTGGTTCGGATCCAAATTTTAATATTGCCTTACAAAGATGTATTACAGAAGCATTTCAAGGGTTAAAAAAAGAAAACATTGAAGCAAAGATGAAAAATATAAATAATTGTTATGAAAAATATAAAGAAGAATATGGTGAAGAATTTTTACAAAATAATTGGTTGAAATGTTATTCATCAAATTCAGGTATTCATCCCAATAGTGTGTTTTTAGATAATGAAATAGACATAGAAAAGCTCCCTTTTAATAATGTAAAAGATAATAAGGAAGCATTAAAAACTATCCTCGAGATTGCAAAGAAAAATAAAATGAATATATATATTAAAGATTATTCAATGATGGGATTTAATACATTTAAGGTTTATATTCCAAATTTTTCAGAAATAGAAACTATTAAATCAATTAATCTAGAAATTTCTGCTAATATGAAGAAAATTAAAAATATATATTTCAATTTATTTGAAAAACAAGAAAATATAGAGTTTGAGAAAATATTCTACGAATGTTCAAAAAATATAAAATATACGGAATTAATTAAACCTAGTAATTTGATGGGAATAAATTGCTTGATAAAAGGTGAGTATTTTGCTTTGGATTATTTTTACGTTTTTACTATTTATTTAATAAACTTAAAAAGATATGAAGAAACTATTGAATACATAGAAGAAAGATTAAAAAGTGATATAGACCAATTTGAAAAAAATTATTTAAATGAGCTAAAAGATGTAATTAGTAAAAAATCTAAAAGTAAGAAAATAAACGAAGTAAATTCTATTATATTTAATACAGAAATGTTTTTGAAGAAAATAAAAGCACCACAATGTCCAAATTGCAAGAAATGCCCTGCAAGGAAAAAGTGTAAATATAACCTTTGGAAAAAAATAAATAACATACTTGTACAAAAATATAGTGATTATATAAAAAACAAAAAGGAGTTCTAGTAGATAAAAAAGAAATATCAGAGGTAAAGTGTCTTTGTATCTTTCCTTTGTCTTTAACACTTTAACAGTTCTTTTATGTTTTCCAAATAATTACTTGAAAATTTATAACTTTTATGCTAAATTAATTACAGAAGTTGATTGATATTTGTATCAATCGTCAAGAGAGCCAAAGAAGTTGTAGATATCTACTTCGTTGGCACCAAAAATCAACCTTTAGGGTTGATTTTTTTGTTTTAAAAATTTAAAATTTATCGTATCATTTTATAAAGGAATAAAATAAGGAAATATATAAATAAGCTAAAAGAGAAATTTAAAGAGCTTTATGTAAAAAACTTGAAATTAACATAAAATCATGATGTACTATAGCCATTGTTCGAAAGAACAATTAGCATCCTCAGCAAAAATTTTTTTAAGGAGGAAACACAAATTTTTCTACCAATTTTTTATTGACAAAAAGCTATTTTGAATGTATAATTTATACAGTTTTATGTAATATATAAATGTCTTCGATATATGATGAAGAAATTATCTAAGTAGTTATTTAGAGTTCTATACAGGGAATTATGGTCAACAGACTGAGAGCCATACTAGAGAAGCTATATAATGAATTTCAATAATGGAGTCAATATCGTTAAGAAAATTATTTTAATAAGTGCTAAGAAATTAGAAAAAAGGTGGTACCGCGGATTAAAAGATTCGTCCTTTAGTTTGGTATCACTATTTTTGTTTTTTAGGGAAAGGAAATGCTATTATGGAAGAAAAGTTAGAAAAAATCAAAAACGATGGACTTGAAAAACTAGAAAATGCAAAAACAGTAGAAGAATTGCAAAATATTGCAAAAGAGCTAACTGGTAAAAAAAGCGAGTTAGGTGAAGTTTTAAAATCTATAAGTACATTATCTAATGAAGAAAAAAAGGTTGTTGGAATGAAAACAACTGAAATTAAACAATTATTTGGAGATAAAATAAAACAAAAAGAAGATGAACTTATAAGTGCTAAAAGTGTTGTTGATAAACCTTTAGACCTTACATTACCAGGAACAGCTATAAGTAAAGGAGCATTACATCCTATTACTCAAATGTGTTATGACCTAAATGAATCCTTTTTATCATTAGGTTTTGAAGTATATAGTGAAGATGATATTAGTAGTGAAAAATATGCTTTTGATAACTTAAATTTCCCTTCTGACCATCCAGCACGTCAATCTATGGATACATTCTGGTTAGATGGAACAGAGGAAAAATTAGGAAATGAGCGTTTATGTTTAAGACCTCATTTAACAGGTGGATCAGTTAGATATTTATTAAAACATGGTGCTCCTGCGAGATTTGTTTACCCAGGTAGAGTATATAGAAACGAAAATACTGATGCAAGACATGAAAGAGCATTCTTCCAATATGAAGCTCTTATAGTTGATAAAAATATTTCATTCTCATCTGGAATGGTAATGATTCAAACTATTCTTGAAAAAGTATTTGGTAGAAAAATCAATGTACGTATGAGAGAAGGATTTTTCCCATTTACTGAACCAGGTTATGAAATAGACATGGAATGCTTAGTATGTGATGGAAAAGGCTGTAGTGTATGTAACCACAATGGCTGGATTGAAGTAATGCCAGGTGGCGTAATTCATCCTAATGTTTTAAAATCTGCTGGACTTGATCCAGAAGAATGGACAGGATTTTATATTAACATTGGATTAGACAGATTAGTTATGATGCGTTATGGAGTGGATGATGTAAGATTATTCCATAGTGCAGATTTAAGATTTTTAGAGCAATTTAAATAAGGAGGTAAACAAAATGAAAGTATCATTAAATTGGGTTAAAAAATATGTTGATTTACCAAAAGAAATAACAAACAAACAAATAGCTTATGATTTAACATTAAGAACAGTTGAAGTAGAGTCTGTTGAAAATACTAGTGATAAATTTCACGACATAGTAGTAGGAAAAATATTAGAAGTAAAAGAACATCCTAATGCAGACTCATTAAGAATATGTATGGTAGATATAGGTGAATCAGAACCAGTACAAATTGTATGTGGTGGATCAAACTTATATGTAGGTGAATATGTAGTTATAGCTAAACCAGGTGCTGAAGTATATTGGCATGGAGAACCAGATTTAGTTAAAATAAAGAAAACAAATATGCGTGGCGAATCATCTTATGGTATGATTTGTGGAGCAGAAGAAGTATATTTAGAGAACATTTTCCCAGCTAAAAGTGAAGATGAAATAGTTGACTTAAAAGGTATTGAATGTAAACCAGGTCAAAATATAGCTGAATTAATATGCATGGATGATGTTGTACTTGAAATAGATAATAAATCATTAACAAACAGACCAGATTTATGGGGACATTATGGAATAGCAAGAGAGCTATCAGCAATTTATAATGTACCTTTAAAAGAATTACCAAGTATAGAAATTGATAAAAATCTTCCAAAATACAATGTTGAAATACAAGTACCTGAAAAATGTAATAGATATGCTGCAATTGAAATAGAAAATGTATATGATAAAGAATCTCCAATGTGGATGAAAGCAGCTTTAATAAATGCAGGTATGAGACCAATAAGTGCTATTGTAGATATTACAAATTATGTTATGATGGCTGTAGGTCAACCTTTACATGCTTTTGATAGAACACATGTAAATGGTGAAAAAATAATTGTTAGAAATGCTAAAAAAGATGAAGAATTATTACTTCTTGATAATAACACAATTAGCCTAACCGAAGATGATTTAGTAATATGTGATGACACAGATGCAATGGCATTAGCAGGAATACGTGGAGGTAAAAAAGATTCAATTCTTCCAGAAACAACAGGGGTTGTTGTAGAAGTTGCTAATTTCATAGCTTCTACAATTAGAAAAACAGGAAAAAGATTTGACGAAAAAACAGATGCTTCTATAAGATATGAAAAAAATCTTGATACTGAAAGAGTTAGCCAAGGAATTGCATTAGCATTGCAATTATTTAAAGAAATATTCCCAGAAAGCAAAGTTGTAGCATTCAATGATGTTTATCCTATAAAAACACAAAGAGAAGTAATAGATGTATCAGAAGAATTCCTTAATGTTAGATTAGGAAAAGTTTTACCTAGAGAAACAATTGAAAAAGTATTAAAAGCTTTAGGATATGATGTAGAATATAAAGATAAAGTTTACCATGTTGTTGTTCCAGTATGGCGTTCAACAGGAGATGTATCTTTAAAAGATGATGTAATGGGAGATATAGCTAGATTACTAAGCTTTGAAAGTTTTGAAGCTAAACCACTAACTGTTAAATTTGAACATGCTGTTTTACAAAACAAAGTATTATTAGAGCAAAGATTAAAACAATATTTAGCTTTTAGATGTGGATTTAATGAGATATTTACATATCCTTGGATAGACGAAAAATATATAGATGCAGCTGGAGTGGATAAGGAAAATTCAGTTAAACTAGCCACACCTCCATCACCAAGTGAAGCATATTTAAGAATTTCACTTATACCAGGAATGTTAGAGGCGATTTCTAAAAACTTAAGATACTTTGATGAATTCAAATTATTTGAAGTTACCCAAGCATTTAAAAAAGGTGAATATCATGAATCATCAGAAGATGAGACATTACCAGTTCATAAAAAATTATTGACAGCAAGTATTGTTGCAAAAGATGCTCGTAAGTTATTTTATGAATTAAAAGGTGTAATAGAAAATATGTCTGAATACTGCCACATGGAAAAAATAACTTTGAAACAAGGTGAAAAACCTTCTTGGGCAGATGTAAATGTATATTTAGATATTATGTTAGATGACAAAGTAATAGGTAAGTTAGGATTATTATCAATAAAAACTATGAGCTCTGCTAAAATAAAAAGAGCTAATGTTGCAATTTTTGAATTAAATGTTGATGAGTTAGTACCTTATGCTTCTAGGGATAATAAGTTTGTTCATATTCCTTTATTGCCATTAGTTGAAAAAGATTTATCAATTTTAGTTGATGAATCTGTAACATGGGAAGAAATTTCTGGCTCAATCAAAGGCAAATTAAAAGATGTAAAATTTGTTGAGGAATATAGAGGAAACCAAGTTCCAGAAGGTAAAAAATCAATAATGTTAAGAATTGTAATTGATAATGGTAATACAACTATGACATCAGAAGAAATAAATGCTAAAATGGAAAGTATATTAAAAACTCTTAACAAGAGATGTGGAGCAGTTCTAAGAGAAGAATAACATAAATATGTAGTACACACAATAGAAACAGTAGCTGAAATTGGAGTAGGAAACAGAGGCTATGAATTAGAGACAATACAATAAACTTTTAAAAGCGATAGGGCAAAACTATCGCTTTTTGTATTTTTATGATATAATCTGTAAGAAGATGAAAGGAGATAAATTTTATGAAAATAATACTAGCATCAGCTTCGCCAAGAAGAAAAGAATTATTAGGATATATTACAAAAGATTTTGAGGTGATTGTAAGCAATGCAGATGAAAGTTTTAAAGAAGGCTTAACAATTCAGGAACAATCAAAAAGAATAGCTTATTTAAAAGCAAAAGAAGTATTTGATAAAACTACAGGAGATAGAATTATAATAGGCTCAGACACTTTAGTATTAAAAAATGGTAAACATTATGGAAAGCCAAAAGACAAACAAGAAGCTTTTAAAATGATTTCAGAATTACAAAATGATGTACATGAAGTTATTACAAGTTTATGTGTAATAATTGAAAAAGATGGTAAAAAAGATGTTATTACAGATTATGATATAACAAGAGTATATTTATCTAAAATAGATGAGAAAGAAATAAACGAGTGGATTGAATCAGGAGAAGCAATGGATAAAGCAGGAGCTTATGCAATACAAGGACAATTTTCCAAGTTTATAGTTAAATTTGAAGGAAGTTATAATTCAGTTGTTGGGCTACCAGTACAGAAGTTGTATCAAATTATAAAAAAATATATAGAAGTTGAAAAATAATTAGAATAATTCTTTTCCAACTAAATCTAAACTTCAACGGAGGAACGAAAAAAGTGGAAATACCAGTAAAGAAAAATGAAGAATATATTGTAGATATTATAGATAATGGATATGAAGGAGAAGGCATAGCCAAAATAAATGACTATATAATATTTATACCACAAGCAATAAAAGGTGAAAAATGTAAAATACTAATATTAAAAACTGCTGCATCTCATGGATTTGGTAAAATATTAGAGATATTACAAACCGCTTCAAGCAGAGAAAAAGTAGATTGTAGCACATACACAAGATGTGGAGGATGCAATTTAAGACATATAAATTATCAAACAACATTAAAGATGAAGCAAGAAGTAGTTCAAAATTTAGTAAACAAAACATTAAAACAAAAAATTGGAGTACAAAATACAATAGAAATGAAAAATCCATACAACTATAGAAACAAAGCCCAATACCCATTAGGCTATACAAAAAAAGGAGAAGTAGTTACGGGAATATTTGCGGCTAGAACACATGAAGTAATTCCAATGAAAGAATGTAAAATTCAAAACCCTATATCAGAACAAATTGCAACAACAATTGTAGAATTCTTAAATCGAAACAAAATATCTGTATATAATGAAAAGACAGGAAAAGGTTTGTTTAGACATATTGTAATAAAAGTTGGTATAAAAACTAAAGAGATAATGTGCGTATTAGTTATAAATGGAGAAAATATACCAAAAGAAAAAGAACTAGTAGAATGTATAATAGATGGTTTAAAACAAAGTGAATTCAAACTAAAAACAGTTGTAAAAAATATAAACACTAAAAATACAAATGTAATACTAGGAAATAAAAATATTACTATATATGGTGATGGCTATATTTATGACAAACTAGGAGACTATACATTTAAAATTTCACCAATGTCATTTTATCAAACCAACCCTGTGCAAACAGAGGTTTTATACAATAAAGCAATTGAAGGAGCAAACTTAAAAGCAGATGACATTTTACTTGATCTATATTGTGGAATAGGAACAATAGGAATATATGCTTCAAAGTTTGTAAAAAGGGTATATGGAATTGAAATTGTAGAACAAGCAATAGAAGATGCAAAAGAAAATGCAAAAATAAATAATATAGAAAATATAGAATTTACTTGTGGAGATGTAGAAAAAGTTTTGGAAAACTTATTACATGAAAAACATATAACTCCAAATGTTGTATTTGTAGATCCACCAAGAAGAGGCTTAGATGATACCACAATAAATAACATATTAAAATTAAGCCCAGAAAAATTAGTATATATAAGTTGCAATCCAGCAACAATGGTAAGAGATTTATCAAAGCTAGAAGAAAAATACAACATAAAAGAAATACAACCAGTAGATATGTTCCCTTTCACGTCGCATGTTGAGTGTGTTTCAGTACTACATCGAAAAAGCTTTGAAAAATAAAGCTTTTTGTTTTTAGGCGAAACTAAAAAGGTGATATTTTAATAAAAAATTCAAAAATATTCAAAAGGTTGTTTGAGTATGATATGTACACGACGCTGATATGACTGATATAATAACAAATGTAATCGGTGGAATTATTGAATATGTGATATATTTGATTTTTAGACCATTATTAATTAAAATATTAAAATATATAAAAAAACAAGTAATAATATTACAATTTAGTAATTAGTCGGGAGAATAGTAAGTTATCGCTTACTTTAATATGTATTTATTAGTAGTAATAGGAGAACAAAGTATATGTTGCCAACAATAAAATCAGACAGTATTTATCCATTACCCAATGATGTAGCAATATTTAATATTAACATAGTAGATATAATATTTTTAATAGGAATTATATGCCTAATAATAAAAAGAAAATCTATTTTTAATGCAAATAATGATGTATTGGATAAATACAATAGTAATAAAATAAAGGGACTATTGGCATTATTGATAATAATACACCACTTGTCTATTTATATAAAAGACACAATTCTACTTAAAGTATTTACAATAGTAGGAGTTATTGCAGTTTCAGCATTTTTCTTTTATTCAGGATATGGACTAATGACAAGCTATCTAAAAAAAGAGAATTATCTAAAAGATTTTTGGAATAAAAGAATAATGAAAATAGTTATACCATATATAATCGCAATTATATTTACTATTTTAGTATATCTATTAACTGGACAATTAACACCTAGAAAAATTTTTAATTCTTTAGTTGAAGGAGAGCCAGTTGTAAGATTTTCGTGGTATATGTTAGCAATTATTAGTTTATATGTAGTTTTTTATTTATCAGCCAAGTTTCTAAAAAAGAAAAAAATGATAAATATTGCTGTATTTGGTGGAACTATTTTATATTGCATAGTTGTTAATAATATTTTAGGCTTTAATAATTGGTGGGTTAATTCTTGTTTTGCATTTTTTATAGGTATATATTGGGCAAGTTATAAAGAAAAATATGCAATAACATTAAAAGACAAAAATAAAATAATTAGATATGCAATTATGCTTTCAATTATATTATTTGCAATAATAGGGATTCAATTCTACACAAGTGGATATGCCATTATGGATATAATAAACGATACAGATCTAGCAGACGATATAATGAGAGAGCCTATTCCTGTTATAAATATGAATATTATTTGTATAGCATTACTTTTTGTATTGTTTACTATATTAGAAAAAATGAGATTGAATGATAAGGTATTTACTTTTTTGGGAAATATATCTTTTGAAATTTATTTATATCATGGATTAGTTATGTATTTATTGAGAAATCCTCGCTTTTATTGTAGAGTTGATTATTTATATGCTATTCTAGTAATTGGATTAAGCATAATATTAGCTAAACTTATGAATATAGCAAACAATAAAATATATAATTTCTATTTGAATAAAGTTGAGAAAGAGTCATGTTAATGATAGCGAGAAATTACAATTTGAAACGGAGTTGATTTTATGTTAATTTTAATAGAAGGTATAGTATTATGTTTTATACTTTTATTATTTTGTGTTATTGGTATAGCCAATGGACCAGAAAAATTTACCGTGTTTTATGAAAAAGATGTTCAAGATAAAGCGATTAAGTTAGGTTATACTACTCAAAAAGAAATAAAAAAACAAACAATTATATCAATTATAGTTTTATATTTACCTTGTTTTGTGTTAGTTCCATTAATGGTTTGTTATATAAACGGTGCAAAAGAATTTAATGAAATATTTATTCAAAGTTTATTAATAATGTATATTATGGGATTATTTGATAGGTTTTTTGTTGATTGGTATTGGGTAGAACATACAAAAGCTTGGGATATACCGAATACTGAAGATCTAAAACCATATATTCCTAAAAAAATGAAAATAGTTAAATGGTTAGGAACTATTGTTGGATTTGCAATAATTGCTTTAATTATTGCTTTAGTAATGAGCAAGTTAGTTTAACAAATTACAATTTAGTAATTAATTAGAAAAATAGTAAGTTGTCGAACAGATTGGAGAAAATTTTATTATGAGTTTTAAAATAATAGACTTAGAAAAATATGATAGAAAAGAACATTTTATACATTATTTAAATAATGTACCATGTTCATATAGTATGACAGTTAATATTGATATTACAGACTTATTAAAATTAACAAAAGAAAGAAATTATAAATTATATCCAGTAATATTATATGCAATAACAAAAGTAGTTAATAATCATATTGAATTTAGAATGAGTTTAGATGAAAACGATAATTTAGGATATTACATTAATGTAAATCCGTCTTATACAATATTTCATAAAGATAATAACACTTTTTCAAATATATGGACCAAATACGATAGTAGTTTTGAAAAATTTTATAATAATTATGAAAAAGATATTCAAGAGTATGGAAACGAGAAAGGTTTTATAACCAAGAAATGTGAAGAAAATAATTTAATAAACATTTCGTCTATACCATGGGTAACATTTACTGAATTTAATTTGAATCTACCAAGAGGAGAAAAATATTTATTGCCAATATTTACAGTAGGTAAATTTTATGAACAAAGTAATAAAATATTATTACCATTAGCAGTACAAGTGCATCATGCAGTATGTGATGGATTTCATACGAGTAGATTTATAAATGATCTACAAGAATTCGTTAATAATTTTGAAAATATAGTATAAGGTAAATTTATATGTTGAAAGGAGATAAACTTATGGATAGAAGATTAAAAATAGTAATAGAGAATTGTCCTCAAAATCATAAATGCCCAGCTGTAAATGTTTGTCCAGTTGGAGCATTATCTCAAAAAGATTTTGAAGCACCTAAAATAGATCATAATAAGTGTATAAGATGTGGTAAATGTTCAAACTTTTGCCCTAAAAAAGCATTAGTATTAGAATAGAAATATATGCTATAGAAGTGAAAATAGATGAACATTTTAAAACCACAAAATCTTCATATTCAAGAATTAGAAAATAAGTATTTAGTTCACATTAAAGAAGATGAAAAAATTAATTATTGCAATTTTGAAAATGAAGAATGTAATAATATAAAATTATATGAAATTGAATTTGAGCATTGTAAATTTAATAATATTTGTATGCAAAATGGAACATTAGAAAAAATAACATTTAGAGATGTAGTATTTGAACAATGCAATTTTTCTAATACAGAATTTTTAGAAACATCTTTTATTAAGTGCGAATTTAATAATTGTAAAGTGTCTGGGTGCAATTTTGCAGAAGATAGATTATATAATGTAGCATTTATAGAAACAAATGCAAGCTATATGAACTTATCAATGGCTAGTATAGAAAATATCTTATTTAAAAATACAGGATTAAAAAGTAGTTACTTTCAAGAAACTAAAATAAAGAATCTTTATTTTGAGAATAGCGATTTAACTGGAGCAAGATTTTTTAAAACAAGTCTAAAAGGAATTGATTTATCAAGTAGTAAAATAGAAGGTATTGCAATTTCAATAGAAGATATTAAAGGTGCAATAATAGACCAATTTCAAGCAACAGATTTACTATATTTAATTGGTGTAAAAATCAAATAAGCATTACAGAAAAGGACACTCATTATAGCTAAATTTCATATATTATAGTATATAATATATGAAAGGAATGTTAAAAAATGTATAACTCAAATGATATGTATGGAAATAACTATGGTAATTATTATAATCCTTATAATTATATGAATTACTATAATATGAATCCAAATTATATAAGAGATTATGGACCAGAACCATTTGTTATGAATATAAATGAAGTAACAAAGCAAAACAATAATTTTCGTACAGCTTTATGGACAGGAAATCATTTACAAGTTACCTTAATGAGTATAAATGTAGGAGAAAGCATAGGGTTAGAAATGCACCCAGATGTAGACCAGTTTATACGAATTGAACAAGGATATGGACTAGTTCAAATGGGTAATAATAAAAATAATCTAAATTTTGAAAGAAAAGTATATGATGATTTTGCTATTATAATTCCAGCAGGAAAATGGCATAATCTTACCAATATAGGAAATGTACCAATTAAATTATACTCAATATATGCACCACCAAATCATCCAAAAGGAACGATTCATAGAACGAAAGCTGATGCAGAACATGAATAAAAAATGATAGATTAATCTACTAATTAGATTAGTCTATCATTTTTTTAGTAACATATTAAAACTTTTAAGCATATATACATACAAGGAGGATTTATATATGACTAAAAAAAGTTCTATACTTAAATTTGAAATAATAAGTGCTATTTTTATGCTGGTAGTAGGAACACTTTTACATTTTACTTTTGGATGGTCTAATAACAATCCATTGATAGGTACATTTAGTGCTGTAAATGAAAGCACATGGGAACATTTAAAATTATTATTTTTTCCAATGCTGATAAGTACAATTATAGGATATTTTTATAAATGGAAAGTTATACCTAATTATTTATGTGCTAAAGTGCTAGGAATTATATTATCTATGTCTTTTATAGTAGTATTTTTTTATACATATACTGGAATAATAGGAACAAACTTTGCTATAGTAGATATTGCTAGCTTTTTTATAGCAGTAGCATTAGGTCAATATATAGCATATCGAAAAATGGAATCAACATTTTCTTGCAATAAGTTAGTATCTATTATAATTTTATTGGTATTATGTTTGTGTTTTTTTGCTTTTACATTTTTCCCACCTCATATTGCATTGTTTAAAGATCCAATAACAGGTATGTTTGGAATTTAAAAGTATAAAATATTAATCTTATAGTAAAGGCAGAAAATTGAAATTTATCTGTCTTTTATGTTATAATCATCTCGACAACTTACAATAAGTAGGGTAGATAATCAGTTGAAATTATCTACCTTTTATTATATAATCATAACAAGAATTAGTAATTTTTAAAGATAAGGGTGTATAAAAATATGAGTTTATTAAGTGCAATGATAAAAACTTATAAAGGCAATAATTTAAGCCAAGAAGAAATAAAAAAACTGCAATATAAAAGATTAAAACAACTTGTTGAGTATGCTAGAAATAATAGTCCATATTTTAAAGAATTATATGCAGAAATTGGTGATGATTTTAGTTTAGAAGAATTACCTACAACAAATAAAATAGAAATGATGAAAAACTTTGATAGTTGGATAACAGATAATAATATCAGTATGCAAAAAATAGAAGAATTTATTAGAGATATAGAAAATGTTGGTCGTATGATAGATGGTAAATATCTTATATTTAAGACATCTGGTTCAACAGGAAATCCTGCAACAGTATTATATGATAAACAAAATATTGATGTTGCTTCAGCAGTAGCAGCATTTAGAACTTTTGCAAGAAAAGAAGATTTTAAAACATTTATGAAAAATGGTAAAAGGACAGCAGGTGTTTTTGCGAATTATGGCTTTTATTTAGCATGTGGAATGTCTAGATATTTACAATTACAAATGCCAAGAAAGAAAGATAAAATTACTGTTGATGTTAATGCCAAAGAAGAACAAATTATAAAAGAATTAAATGAATTTAATCCATCTATGTTAAGTGGTTATCCATCTAATCTAGCACTATTATCTAGTTTTGAAGAACTTACTATAAAACCAGATGTTGTAATTACAGGTGGAGAATTATTAACTAATGAAATTAGAAAAAAATTGACAGATAAATTTAATTGCTATGTTCAAACGCATTATTCTTGCACAGAGGCAGGAGAAGTTGCTTGTGAGTGTTCAGAAAAACATTTACATATAAATGAGGACTGGGTAATTGTAGAGCCTGTTGATAAAAACAACAATCCTGTTGGATATGGTGTTCGTTCTGATAAAGTTCTGATTACTAACTTATCTAATTATATCCAACCTTTTATCAGATATGAATTAACAGATCGTATTATAGTTCATAATGAAAAATGTAAATGTGGAAAAAGTTCTTGTTGGTTAGAAATAGAAGGAAGAACAGATGATATTTTAGAATTTGAAAATAATGTTTTAATTGCACCAATGTCTTTTTATAAAATATTAGAAGAAATAAAAGAAATTACTAGATTTCAGTTAATACAAAAGTCCTATCAAAAATTAGAATTAAGACTTATTGCTGATGAAAAAAATGTAGCATTTGAAAAAGCAAAAAAAGAATTACAAGAATTTCTAAATAGTAAGAGTATATCTAATGTTGAAATATTTTTATCAGATGAACTTCCACAAGCAAATAAGATAAGTGGTAAATATAATCATATATATAAAGATTTTGAAGAAAGTTCTAAAATATGATTTGAAAAAGCAAATAACAAATTACAATTTGTAGAAAGGATTAAAAATATGAAAGATAAGAAACAAACCGAATACTCAGTTGAAGCTATTGGGAGGTAGATATGGAAAAGATATATAATAAATTAGTAAGAGATAATATACCAGACATTATTAGAGATGATAACAGAACACCTGTTACCAGAATTTTAACAGATGCTGAATATGAAAAAGAACTATATAGAAAGCTAGTAGAAGAATGTAATGAAGTTTATGAAGCGGAAGATAATAGTGAAACTTGTAAAGAATTAGCAGACGTATTAGAGGTAATTAGAGCCATTGCAAATGTAAAAGGAAAGACTCTTGAAGATATCATAAAATTAGCAGATGATAAAAGAAATAAAAGAGGAGGTTTTTCCAAAAAAATATATTTAGAAAAATCTATAAAGAAAGAAGAACTTGAAAGATAAATTGTATACAAAAATTATTATTTAATATATAATAAATATAATCAAAAGAAAAAGAGAGGTTGAATTTTATGGAAAAGAAATTAGAAGAGTTGAATGGATTTAAAAATTTAAGAATTGTTGATAACTTTTATCAAACATCAAGCTTTTTTCCAATGCCAACAACAGAAATTGGAACATTAAGTGAATCAGGTCAAACTAATTTGGGTTCATATTCACTATGTTTTCCATACTATATTGCAGGAAAGGATTATTATGCAATGCTTCTTTGTTGCAGAAACAGTTCAAATACCGCTAAAAACATTCTAAGAACGGATAAGTGTAGCATAAACTTTATAACTGATAAGAGAAAGTATTTTAAAGAAGCGGTAAGATTAGGTTACCCAGGAGAAACAACAGAAGAAAAGATGAAAGACTGTATATTTACTTTAGTAGATGGAAAAAGAGCTAGAGAAAATCCAAATGAATCATATCCTAAAATTATTCAAGAGGCATTCCAAGTATTTGAATGTACTTGGGTAAAAGAGTTAGATGGTGCAGAAAATGATGTGGTTAAAGATGAATATTTACCACCATACCATCAATTTAATGGTATTACAAGTCAATATGGTGCACATTTTATTTTAAAAATTGATAATATTTTAATTAAACCACAATATTATGATGCTATAATAAATGGAGTAAATTCATATAATTTCCCACAAGTACCAGTTGATTATGGCTACAGAGATAATAAAAACTTCTGGTATACAAAATTCAAAAGACCTGTATCAGAGCCAATACCAGCAAGCAAAGGTATTAGCTTAGATACTGTTAAGTATGCAGCATCAAGAATTGATCCAGATGTAAAATTTACAGATGAAGCTTGTGCTAAACTTGTAAAAGTACCAAGAGTATTTTTGAGTACTGTATTAAAGGGATGTGTAGCATGGGCAAAAGAAAATAATGTTACATTGATTACAGAAAAAGAAATGGAAATTATACAAGATAAACGTAATAAAGAAAAGAAATAAAAAATCAGATGGTCTAATATATTTATATTAGACTTTTTTATTGGAGGAAAAATGAGTAATCAAGTTATAAAGGTAACTGATATTAGTGGAAGTGAAGCAACATTAGATTTTCTTGAAAATAATGTAAAGCTGTTTAGTACTAAAGCTTTTATAGGCAAAAATGGAATAACAAATGATAAAAGAGAGGGAGATAGAAAAACACCAGTTGGTAAGTATAACTTAGGTATAGCATTTGGAACGCATGATGAAGTCAAATTTAGCAATTACATTAAAATAACTAAAAACTTGCATTGGGTAGATGATATAAATTCAAAATTTTATAATCAACTTGTAGATATTACAAAAGTAAAAAAAGACTGGAATAGTAGTGAACATTTAATAGAATATCCAAAACAATATGAGTATGCTATAGAAATAAAAACAAATCCTAAAAATATACCAGGTAAAGGAAGTGCAATTTTTCTACATTGTAGTGCAGAAAGGCCAACAGCAGGGTGCATTGCTATAGATGCTAAATTTATGAAATTTCTATTAGATAGAATTGAAAATGATGCAATTATATGTATTGAAATATAAAATGATGTGTGGTAAAATTTCTCCTATTAAGAGGTGATTATATATGAAAAGAGAAGAAGCATTTGAAATATTAAAAAAATATAACAAAGATGAATTTCATATAAGACATGCTTTAACAGTTGAAGGTGTTATGAGATACTTTGCTAAAGAATTAAATGAGGATGTTGAATATTGGGGGTAACATAGGACTATTACATGATGTGGATTTTGAATTGTACTCAGAAGAACACTGCAAGAATGGAGGAGTATATGAAAGAGAGAATAAAATGGATTGACATATTAAGAGCTATTGCAATAATATTTGTAGTTATAGGGCATACTCTTACAGAAGGAGAAGTACAAACATATTTTTACTCTTTTCATATACCTTTATTTTTCTTCATTTCGGGAATGCTATTTAAAAATAAAGAAGAAAAATTTGCAACATTTTTGATTAAAAAGATTAAACAATTATTGGTACCATATTTTTGCTTTGGAATTGTTAGTATATTGATATATGCTATACTAGGAAAGCTTGCAGCAAATTCACTAGGCAGAGGAAACATAGACGGAAACATATTAATGAATGTTTTAGGACTATTATATGGAAGTGCAAAAACAGGACATTTAAAATATAATCTTCCATTATGGTTTTTACCATGTTTATTCTCAACAAACATTATATTTTATTTTGCTATTAAAATATTAAAGGAAAATAAGATTATTATATTAGTGCCAATATGTGCTGTTTTTGGCTATGTTATAAATTATCATACTAATATTTCTTGCTTGCCTTATGGACTAGATACAGCTATTACAATGTTAGTATTTTTTAGTTTAGGATTCTTATTTTTTAAAAGTCTCGAAAAAGCTAAAGCAATATATAACAATAAATTCTTGCTTATAGGATTGGCTATTATTACACTGGCTGTAGGAATGCTTGTAGGGCTAAAAAATGGAAGAGTAAGGTATTCAGCAGATGTTTACAACAATATTTTGTTATTTTATATTTCTAGTATATTAAGTATAATTGGATACATAGGTATTAGTGTAATAATAAATAAATGCAAATTCTTAGAATATATTGGACAAAAAACTTTAGCAATATTAGTAATGCATAAAATGCCAATACTATTTTTTCAAATAGCTATTCCATATACTAAAAATGCATTAGCACAAAATAATTTAATTATTGGAATAGTTGTAGCTTTTATATCAATATTATTATGTTTGGTAGCAAATATTATAATTGAAAAATATTTACCATTCTTGTATGGAAAATGGTATAAAAATAAATCGCAGGTAACTTAGTAACACCTGCGATTTATAAGTTATAAATATTTTTTTAAAGTCTCAACACTATCTTCTTGCATAACAACAAAATCATTTAGAATATTTTTTACATCTGTAGCAGCATTTTCATTTTGGTTAAGTAAACGTCTTCCTTCAATAATTCCCATATTTGTACCTTGCATCAAAAGTTCTGATAACTTTGAAGTGCTGTCATCATTCATGGTTTTCATCTGAATCCCATACCATGTCATCATTTTAGTCATTGCATTAGTTTCATGAGGTTCTTTACTACTGTAGTTTGCATATAAGTCATTAACTCGATTAGAAATATCTTTGTATTTGTTATATTCAGTATCTAAAACGTTTTTAAATTTAGCATCTGTAACCTTATCTGAAACATAAGAAATAGCATTCATTCCCATGGTTGCACCTTTATTAACTTCATCTAAAATATTTAAATTCTGATTTTCCATTTTTGACCTCCAATATAATATATAACTATTATTTACTTAAAGTATAAAACTATTCAAAAATATTGAGAAACTATTTAAATTATGATAAAATAATAAAGTAGTAACAATAAACAGTTTTGGAGGAATAATAAAATGAAAAAAGTTGAAATGAATAAAAAAATGAAAGAAGAAATAAGAAAAGCACAAAAGGGCGCTAAAGAGGAAGCAGGAGAATTCAAAAAATTTATTTCAAAAGGTAATGTTGTTGACATGGCTGTCGGTGTTATTATTGGTGGATCTTTTGGAAAGATTGTTACTAGCTTAGTAAATGACATAATTACACCTATAATAGGAATAATTATAGGAGGAATAGATTTTAGTAATTTAAGCATACAAATAAATGAGGCTAAAATTATGTATGGTAATTTTATTCAAACAATTATAGACTTTTTAATCATTGCTATATGTATATTTACAGTAATTAGAACATTTGAAAAAATAAAAAATAAAAATAAAAAAGAGGAAGTTGTAGTTGAAAAACCTAAAAAGAGTGATGAGGTTTTACTACTTGAAGAAATAAGAGATTTATTAAAAAAAGAGACTTCTGAAAAAGAAGAAAAGGTATAAATAAAATAATTTATGCAAAGGAATAGATAAAATGCTACAAATGCAGTTATATTAATAATATTAAGTATAATACTTACATTAATTGGTGGAATAATACCGGCAAGAGCTGCATCTAAAAAAGATCCAGTAATTGCATTAAGAACAGAATAAAATATTGACAATTATAAAAACAAAGGCTATAATAGTAATATAGTGTGAATTCCTATAAAAGGAGAAAAATATGTTAGCTAAAATATGGAAAAAATTATTATTATTTGTTTTAATAATTGCTTGTTTGTTTAATATAATAAATAAACTTGTTCATAAATCTTCAATGAAACAAGAAGTAGAGGCTTCAGCAGAATATATAGAACAACAACAAAAGGCTAATGAGCAAAAATAATAAACAAAAACTTGAAAAAATTTTTAAACTGTGTTACAATAAATAACAGTTTGTTAATAGATATTAAGGGAGAGGTGAATACAAAATGAAAGAAGGAATACATCCAAATTATACAGAAGCAACAATCACATGTGCTTGTGGAAATGTAATGAAAACAAATTCAACAAAAGCAGATATGAAAGTTGATGTTTGTTCAAAATGTCATCCATTCTGGACAGGTAACTTAAAAAGAGAAACAACTGGTGGTAGAGCAGATAAGTTCAAGAAAAAATATGGAATTCAATAAAAACATAAAAAGTGTTGTAAATTTATATTTACAACACTTTTATTTTGTATTGTACTTGAAAAAAATGCTCAATTATTGTAGAATATACTGGATTTATAAAGAAATATCGGAGGAAATATTGTGGCAAAAATAGAAGTAAATAAACAATTAGAAGATATAAAAAAAGTAGCATCATTAAATGAAGGTAAAAACTTAAAATACTGTATTTTGACAATGGGATGTCAGTTAAATGAAAATGATTCTGAAAAATTATGTGGAATGATGGAAAGCATGAACTACTCTAAAACAGAAAATTTATCTGAAGCAAATTTAATTGTATTCAATACTTGCTGTGTTCGCGAAAATGCAGAAGATAAATTGTTTGGTAAATTGGGAGAAGTAAAAAAATACAAAGAAGCCAAAGGTACTATAATAGCAATTGGTGGATGTATGATGCAAGAAAAACATATTGTAGATAAATTAAAGCAAAGTTATCCATTTTTTGATATTGTATTTGGTACACATACACTTCAAGAATTTCCAACAGATTTATATAATGTGTTATGTAACAAAAAGAGAATAGAAGACGTATTAGATATAGATGGAGATGTTATTGAAGGGTTACCAATATCAAGAGATGATAAAATAAAAGCATCTGTAACAATTATGAATGGATGTAATAATTTTTGTAGCTATTGCATTGTACCTTATGTTAGAGGAAGAGAAAGAAGTAGAGAACCAAAAGATATTATAAATGAAGTAAAAAAATTAGCAGAACAAGGATATAAAGAAATTACTCTTTTAGGTCAAAATGTAAATTCTTATTTGAGAAATGAAAAGGAAAAAGGTATTGAATTTGAACAATATGAAGGCGTTAATTCATTTGCTACATTATTAAGAGCTATAAATAAAATAGATGGAATAGAGAGGATACGTTTTGTTTCTCCACACCCAAAGGATTTTACAGATGATGTTATAGAAGCAATTAGAAATTGTGAAAAAGTTTGTAAATTAGTTCATTTGCCACTTCAATCAGGAAGTAGTGAAGTTTTAAAAGTAATGAATAGAAAATATACTAAAGATCAATACTTAAATTTAGTAGAAAAAATGAAAAAAGAAATTCCAAATCTTACTCTTTCTACAGATATTATAGTAGGATTTCCAGGAGAAACAGAGGAAAATTTTGAAGATACTTTAGATGTTGTTTCAAAAGTAAACTTTGAACAAGTATATATGTTTATCTATTCAAGAAGAGTTGGAACTCCAGGAGATAAAATGGAAAATCAAGTTCCAGAAAATATTAAACATAAAAGATTTGACAAATTAAAACAATTAGTAGAAAGTCAAATTGCAGAAAGAAATAAAGAATATGTTGGAACTGTTCAAAAAATTCTAATAGAAGGAAGAAGTAAAACAAACAACAACATGTTAACAGGAAGAACAGATTCTAACAAAGTTGTGATTCTAGAAGGAAATGACAACTTAATAGGTAAAATGGTTGAAATAAAAGTGATTTCAGAACACATGTGGTACTTGAAAGGAGAAATAAAATGGCAGAATATTCACCTATGATGCAACACTATTTACAAACTAAAGAAGAATATAAAGATTGTATTTTGTTTTATCGTTTAGGAGATTTCTATGAAATGTTTTTTGATGATGCAATTACAGCTTCAAGAGAATTAGAGCTAACATTAACAGGAAAAGATTGTGGACAGGCAGAAAGAGCTCCTATGTGTGGAATACCATATCATGCTGCAGAAACATATATTGCAAGATTAATTGAAAAAGGATACAAGGTTGCAATATGTGAACAACTTGAAGACCCTAAACAGGCTAAAGGAATTGTAAAAAGAGATGTTATTAGAGTTGTAACTCTAGGAACAGTAATGGAGAGCAATCTCCTAGAAGAAAAGAAAAACAATTATATAATGTCAATATATAAAAACGGAATCTATTATGGAGTGGCAGTTTGCGATTTGACAACAGCAGACTTTAAAACTACGCAAATTAAAGATCAAAATAATTTTATTACCTTGCTTGATGAAATTTCAAGATATTCTCCAGCCGAAATTATAGTAAATACAATGATGTATGAATCAGTACAAGAAATTAGTAAGATACGTGAAAGATTTAATATATACATATCAAAACTGGATGATGAAAAATTTGATACTGATTATAATGAATTTAAAATTAAATATGACATATTAAATGAAAATGAGCAAGAAGTTGAAGATATATCTGATAGTGTATTATGCGTTGCAGCAAGTAATGGATTATTAAATTATTTAAAAGATACACAAAAGAGTGATTTAGATTATATTCATAAAATTGTATTATATTATACAACACATTATATGAATTTAGATATAAATGCAAGAAGAAACTTAGAAATAACAGAAAAATTAAGAGACAAAACCAAAAAAGGCACCTTACTTTGGGTTCTTGACAAAACTTCAACATCAATGGGTGGAAGACTTTTAAGAAGGTGGCTTAATGATCCTTTAATAGATGTATGTAAAATAAATGAAAGACTAGAAGCTGTTAAAGAATTAAAAGAAGATATAATTTTAAGAGGAGATGTTGTTGATAGCTTAAAGAAAGTATATGATATTGAAAGATTAGCAGGAAAAATATCTTATGGTAGTGCAAACGCAAGAGATTTACTTTCATTAAAAAATTCTGCTAAGCAATTACCAGATGTAAAGAAAACTCTTTCACAAGCCAAGTCTCCGTTACTAACTCAATTGTATGACAACTTAGATACATTAGAAGATGTTTATCAAATAATTGAAGATTCAATTATTGAAGATCCACCTATAAGTGTAAAAGAAGGTGGAATAATAAAATTAGGATATGATGAGGAAATAGATCATCTAAAAAAAGCAACAACAGAAGGTAAAACTTGGGTTTTAGAGATAGAGGCAAAAGAGAGAGAAACAACTGGAATAAAAGGTTTGAAAGTTGGATTTAATAAAGTATTTGGATATTTTATTGAAGTAACAAAATCTAATTTATCAATGGTTCCAGATAGATTTATTCGTAAACAAACTTTAGCAAATTGTGAAAGATATATAACTGAAGAACTAAAAAAAGTTGAAAATGAAATCTTGGGAGCAGAAGAAAAAGTTATAAATTTAGAATATAATGCATTTTGCGAAATAAGAGAAAAAATAGAAAAGCAAATATTAAGAGTTCAAAAATCAGCAAGCATTATAGCTACATTAGATGTTTTAGCATCTTTAGCAACAGTAGCAGATGACATGAATTATGTAATGCCAATAGTTGATAATAGTGGAATGATAGATATAAAAGATGGACGTCATCCTGTTATTGAAAAAATATTACCAGGTGGAAGCTTTGTTGAAAATGATACATATTTAGATAAAAATGATAATCGTTTAGCAATTATTACAGGACCAAACATGGCTGGTAAATCTACATACATGAGGCAAGTTGCCTTGATAACACTTATGGCACAAGTTGGAAGTTTTGTACCAGCATCTTATGCAAAAATTGGTGTAGTTGATAAAATTTTTACAAGAGTTGGTGCATCAGATGATTTAAGCATGGGACAAAGTACCTTTATGGTTGAAATGATGGAAGTTGCAGCTATATTAAAAGAAGCTACATCAAATAGTTTAGTAATTTTAGATGAAATAGGTAGAGGAACTTCAACCTATGATGGGCTTTCAATTGCATGGGCAGTAGCTGAATATATTTCAGATAAAGAAAAATGCGGAGCTAAAACTTTATTTGCGACACATTATCATGAACTAACATCATTAGAGGAAAAATTAGAGGGTGTCAAAAATTATTCAATTGCTGTTAAAGAAAAAGGAGAAGACGTTATCTTTTTAAGGAAAATTATACCAGGTGGAACAGATGAAAGTTACGGTGTACATGTTGCTAAATTGGCGGGAGTTCCACAAGTTGTAACAAAACGTGCAAATGAAATATTAAAAACATTAGAAAGAAAAAGTGTACAAGGAGAAAAGGCACAAGAAAAGGAAAACAAAAAGGTTGCAACAGGACAGTTAGATTTATATAATTATAAGTTAGCTGAACTAGCTCATGAATTAGATAAAGTAGATATAAATGAATTGACTCCAATTGAGGCACTCAATATTTTAGTTAATATGAAAGAAAAAATGAAGTAGTTCTTGATAGAAGTTTTCTAGCCATTTACAAATTGACAAAAAGATGTAACTACTACAAGGACCCGATGAATCATAAAAATATCAAGAAGTGATAGGATTTCTCGAAAGAGTAAGCTTTTATGGCTTGCTCTTTTCTTTAATGAATTTTATTCATATCAATTAGTTGACTAAAATAAATATAAGATATAAAATAGAATCATTAAAACGAAAGGAATGTTTAAATTATGAATATAAAACTGGACAATGAAAATATAAATGTAGAAGATAATAAATCAATAATAGAATTATTTGGAGACAAACTTAAGGGAAATAATCATATAATTGCTTGTGATATTAATAATGAAATAAAAACTTTAAATTATATTCCAAAAGAAAATGATAATGTATCATTTGTAGATGTAACCTCAAGAGATGGTAGAAGGACATATATTAGAGGGCTATTATTTATAATGAGTATGGCCTTTAATGAATGCTATCCAGAAGCATTTTTATCTGTAAATTATCAATTAACAAATGCAATGTATTGTGAAGTGGATAATTTAAAAGTAACAAGAGAAATGATTGAAAATGTAAGCAAGAAAATGAAAGAGATAGTAAGTAAGAAATTAGATATAAAAAAAGTTGAAATGTCTAAAGAAGAAGCAATTAAATTTTACGAAAAAGAAAATAGCTTAAGAGGAATTCTACAACTTGATAATGAACAAAAAAAAGGAGTTTCTTTATATTTTTGTGAAGGATATTATAATTACTTTTATGGAGTAATGCCAATTAACACAGAATATATAAATGTTTTTGAAATTGTACCATATAATGATGGAATTTTACTACGTTATCCAGACAAATCAAACCCAAATGCATTAGAGGCTGGGGTAGCAAGCAAAAAGATGATAGCAATATTAGATGAATACAAAGATATTCATAGAGTATTAGATGTAAACACAATATATAAGTTGAATAAACAAATTAGAGAAGGAAAGTCTGCTGAACTTGTACTATTAGCAGAAGCTTTACACGAAAAAAAGATTTCCGATATAGCAGATAATGTTGTAAAAAGAAAAAATGTAAAAGTAATTCTAATTGCAGGTCCATCATCATCAGGAAAAACTACATTTGCAAAAAGACTAGGAATACAACTAAGATTAAATGGATTAAAACCAGTAACAATTTCTGTTGACGATTATTTCGTTGAAAGAAAAGATACTCCATTAGACAAAAATGGAAAATATAATTTTGAATGTATAGAGGCAATTGACTTAAAACTATTTAATGATAATTTAACAACATTATTAAATGGAGGAGAAATACTTTGCCCAACATTTGATTTTAAAGAAGGAAGTAAAAAATATACTGGCAAAAAAATGAGTCTTGCAGAAGATGAAGTACTTGTGATTGAAGGTATTCATTGCTTAAATGATAAATTAACAGAATCAATTCCAAAAGAATTAAAATATAAGATATATATTAGTGCATTAACAATTCTTAATATCGATTACTATAATAGAATATCTACAACGGATAGCAGATTAATTAGAAGAATGGTAAGAGATTATAACTTTAGAGGATATACAGCGATACATACATTACAAATATGGAACTCTGTAAATAATGGAGAAAATCAATATATTTTCCCATATCAAGATGAAGCAGACAGCATGTTTAATACATCATTAATATATGAATTATGCGTATTAAAAAAATATGCATTACCAATGTTGGAAGAAATAGATAATTCTTATGTTGAGTACGCAGAAGCTAAGAGATTATGCGAATTCTTAAAATATTTCGAAGACATTGAAGATAAATATGTACCTGAAAATTCAATACTTCGTGAATTTATTGGAGGAAGTGTCTTTGAATATTAAGAGGTAAAATATATGGGAAGAAAATTTACAAAAATTGATGAAGCTTTTATATGTGAAAATTGCGGAAGCAAAATAGAGCCACTAGGGTATACATGTAGAGATCATTGCAACTATTGTTTGCACTCAAAACATGTAGATATAAATCCGGGTGATAGGGAAGAAGAGTGTCATGGAGACTTAGAACCAATTAGGGTTGAACTAGATAGCAAAAAAGGCTATGTTATAATATATAAATGCAAAAAATGTGGAGCGATACGCAAAAACAAAGCAGCAGAGGATGACAATATGGATTTGATAATTGAGTTAACTACAAAACAATAGAGAGGTTTTAATAAAATATAACCTTTCCATTGTTTTGTGGTTACATAATTAATACGTAATAAACGAATCATTAAATATACCCAAAAGTGCGAAGTTTGTTTATTGAATTGATTAATTCATCTTTTCTTTTTACTTCAATAAGTACATCTAAATCATGCTTATTACAGAAATCTAATTCTTCCTTAATATCAAGGATACCTGTAAATAGTTCTTGATGATCTTTGGAACCATTATAATCGTGTAAATGAACATGTTTAATTTTATCTTTATATTTTAGAAATTCTTCTTTAGCGATATTACCATATCTAATATTATGTCCTAAATCTAATGTGAAAAATAAATTATCATAATTTGCAATAATTTCAATTGCTTTTAAAGTATAAGATTCTATTTTTACATTCTCAAATAAGATAGTAGCATTATATTTACTTGCTATTTTAGAAAGTGCATTACATGAATTTTTATATGCATCCAAATATTCACTCAAGTATTCCTCGTAAATAAATATTTTTTTATCTGGTAACGAAAAATGAATACCGGGGTCAAGATGAATATTATATTTGAGAATATGGTGCTTTGTACCAAAAGATATAATTCTTTCTATTTCATTTAAATAAAACTTGCGTAAAGAATCATTTAATTCACCAACATCAATTTTTTCTGATAGATGAATAGTAAAAGCATTGCTATCTAATAGAGTGTTATCTAAGCTTTCTAAGAAGCAGTATGGTATATCTAGATTTAATTCAATAAAATCCAAATTAAGCTCTTGAGCTAGTTTCACATTTTCTTCTAAAGAATGAAGTTCGACTAATATAGGCATTCCGAAATCTCATATAATTGTTACCTCTATTATAAAAATTTATTAGTATTGTATCACAAGAGTGTTATTTAAGCAATAAATTACCCCCGTTATTTTATAGAAAAACAGACAGAAGTATACAAAAATTTAAAATTAAGTTTAGAAAATATATTGACAAAAATAAAAATAGTACATACAATAATATAAATTGAAAGGAAAGATTCTAATGTTATTAAAAAATATAATTTCTAATTGTTGTTGTAGGTGATATACTCTGTCTGTTGTAGACATGAGTGTTAATAAGTATGCCTACAGTAGAAATTATATTAATAATATAGTAAAAGACTATGTAGGCAAAGAAAATGGACACATAGTCTTTTTTTGATAAAAAATAAGAGAAGAATGGAATTACTAAATTATGAATATTGCTTAAAAGTAATTAATTATAATAAATTTAAAATTAAATTAATAAAGTAGTCTAGTACTAATTAAGGAGGTTATTTACAATGAAGATTACAAATTCTATGAGTGGCAAAAAAGAAGAATTTGTACCTTTGAAAAAGGGAGAAGTCAAAATGTACGCATGCGGTATTACTGTATATGATTTGAGTCATATTGGTCATGCAAGGCAAGCTATTGACTATGCTATGATTACAGATTATCTTAGATATAGAGGTTACCACGTAACGTATGTACGCAACTATACTGACGTTGATGACAAAATTATTAAACGTGCAAATGAGTTAGGAAGAGATGCTTTGGAATTTTCTGCTGAACAAATTAGAGAAACTGAAAAAGATATGGCAGCTTTGCATGTTACAGATGCGGATATTAACACAAAGGCATCAGAGTATATTCCACAGATTATAAAAGTTGTGGAAGGTCTGATAAAAAAAGGGCACGCATATGTAACAGAAAAAGGAGATGTGTATTTTTCAGTAAAAACTGATAAGAATTACGGAAAATTGTCTCACAGAAAAGTAGAAGAATTACGAAATGGAGTACGTATTGAGGTTGATGAAGAAAAAGAAGATCCAGTTGACTTTGCTTTGTGGAAATCAGCAAAACCGGGAGAAATTTATTGGGAATCCCCTTGGGGAAAAGGAAGACCTGGTTGGCATATCGAATGTTCAGCTATGGCATTAGATACTCTTGGCGAAACCATTGACATTCATGGTGGAGGAAGAGATTTGATTTTTCCACATCACGAAAATGAAATTGCACAAAGTGAATCTTTAACTGGAAAAACTTTTGCAAACTATTGGAGCCATTGCGGTCTTATAAAGATTAATGGACAGAAGATGGGAAAATCTTTAGGAAATTCTCTAACTATAAGAGATGCTTTAGCAAAATATAATTATGAAGTTATTAGATATACAATACTTTCTAAGCATTACACATCTGACATTGATCTTCACGATAGTGATTTTCAACTTGCAGAAGGACACACATACTATTTTTATAGTACAATTAAAGAAATGCAAAAATTCATTTTAGACAATCATGGAGATGAAACATCTGAAGTCTTAAATGACGAAATTCCTAACACTATTATTTCAAAATTTATTGAAGTGATGGATGATGATTTTAATTCTGCTGTTGCGATTGCAAATTTGCATACAATTTTTAAATATGTAAATAACATCATGAAAACAGCAAAGAAAGATAACAGACAAATAGTAGCACATACTTTGGCTAAGATTTTGAAAGACTTGAAAGAAGTCTATGGAATTTTAGGCCTTTTTAAGCAAGAGCCAGAAAAATTTCTTTCAGAGATGAAAGTGAAACATCTTAAACAGTTGAATATTGATGTGGAAGACATTGAAAAACAGATTTTAGAAAGAACCAAAGCAAAGAAAAGCAAAGATTTTGAAAAAGCCGATTCAATTAGAGATAACCTTGATAAAAGAGGCATCCTTTTAAAGGATACAAGAGAAGGTACTATTTGGGATCTGAAACTACTTTATAGTTTTAATTAAGACATATATATTTTAACTAATCTTAAAATTTTAAATTAAGTTGAGTAATTCAATTCTTGACAACAAAAATGAAATAGACTTTTATATAAATTTTATATTAAATAAAAGACACATGATTTAATTGGCCGAGAAATGAGAGAAAGTGATTTAAATGCACCCATTAAATTTTATATTTTGGGTGCATTTGAATTTAAACCTCTCTATATAAATTTCCATTAGTATATTGTAATCCTTCTAATTTTTCTCTATTATAAGCCTTATCTACAGCCTTATTTATTTCACTAATTGATTCATCGATAAAGTCTAACCTTACAAAATTAATTGGCAAATCCTTTGTAGAAATAGAAAGTGTTTTACTATTACATATCAAAGAAACTGTTTGCATGCTATCAGGGATTACTCTAAAATTAAAGCCCAATCTATCTTTTAAATAATATTTGTTATCTCTTTTACAATTTGTTCCACAATCTGGAAAACATTTATTTGTCTTACCTAAAAAACAATAACTGCTAGCCATAAGAGGTAGGTTACCGTAAATTATCATTTCTGTATCAATACTTGTACTTGAAATAATTTCTTTTATTGTTTCTTGATGTAGCTCTCTAGACAATGTAATTCTATTTAGTCCAATTTTTTTATATTCATCAATTGAATTATTATTAAAAACATTCAATGAATAATTACCAATAAATTCATAGTCTTTTTGATACTTTTTTAACAGTTCAAAATCAGCTATATTTGAAAGAATGAACCCTTTAATATTATATGCAAATAGTATTTGCTCTATTAAATTTAATGCTACATTTTTATAATTAGTTTTTATTATGGTTGGAATATATAAATATATATCAAAATTTTCTGAAAGAGATGTAATAATATCTACATATTTTTTATTTGCTAAAATCTTTAAAGGCAAATAGATTCTATTTATTTTTTCTTTATCAAGTTTGCTATAATCAAAATCTAAAAATAAATTTCTAAAAAATAATGCTATTTTAGGATGCTCCATACTTGGAATATATGTAATTGTTTTTTTAGAAATATTTTGAATATGAGGTAAACTTCTTTTTGCTCTGTTCAATATTTCTTGTTCAACCTTTTCTAAAGTAGATCTTCTCAATTCATTTAAAGTACTAATACTTGGAACATATAATCCATCATCTAGTAATACGGTTATATTTTCAAAGTAAAAAGGTGTATTACTTGTTTTTGATATTTGTTTTACGACTCTTTCAACACTAATAGGCGTTTTTAAAGCATCAATAGGTATCATGTTTGAAACATCTTCTACACAAATATTAGAATATAGTTCGTTGTAACAAGTATTTTTATTTGTTGAAATTTTCATCTTAATAGGTGTATTTTTCTTTATAGTAATATTACAATTTAAAGGTATTTTTTTATTTTCACAATTATCATAAGAAGATTTGGCAAAGTCACTTAAACTCTTACTAGAAATTTTATAAACTTTATCTCCAACTTTTATATTTCCCTTCATTCTGCCAATTGTAACTTCTGTACCAGAAGATATGTGTTTATGATTATCATTTTTAATCATGAGTTCAGATACTAGGTACTTTGATGATTCATTAGAAACTGATATTGAATCACCTAAATCTAAATCTTCTTCTAACTGTAGTGTAATATGTCCTTTATTTGAGTTGTATTTTTTTATTGTTCCTAAATAAAGCCCCATATTACTAGGTTTTTCTTGGAAAATCAAACTGCTATTATGCTTCGAATCTAAATGACCATTTGAAAAACCACCTCTATTAAATACTTGCATCAAATCATTTATATCCTTTTCATCTATATTGAATTCGTTTGTATTTTGAAACATATCAATATATTTTCTATAAATTCTTGTGACAGTTGCAACATATTCAGGTCTTTTCATACGTCCTTCAATCTTAAAACATTTTACTCCTGCTTGTATTAAACGTGGAATATAGGCTATGCCACATAAATCTTTTGTACTTAACAAATAACCTTTATTAATTGTTTTGATTTCGTGAGTTGAATTGTTTTCACTAATTAGCTCATAAGGAAGTCTACATGGACCAGCACATTTTCCACGGTTTCCAGAACGACCACCGACAACACTTGAAAATAAGCATTGACCAGAATAACAAATACATAGTGCACCATGAATAAATGTTTCTATTTCTACATTGCAGTTTTTGCAAATATATTCAATTTCTTCACATGAAAGTTCTCTTGATAATACAATTCTATCAAATCCTAACTTTTCAAGTTCTAATACTCCTTGAAGATTATGTACTGTCATTTGAGTACTAGCATGAATAGGTAGGTGAGGAAAATTATCAATTAAATATTTTGCTAACCCAAAGTCCTGAACAATAATAGCATCAATTCCAGCTACATAAGCTTCTTTAACTAAATCTATAGCATTTTCAAACTCACAATTTTTTATTAATGTATTTAAGGTCAAATTTGTTTTTACATTTCTTAATTTACAATAATTTATAACTTGCTTCATGTCATCAATATTAAAATTTTTTGCATACATTCTTGCATTAAATTGCTCTACTCCAAAATATACTGCATCAGCACCATTTTGTACAGCAGCTTTTAAACAATCCCAGTCTCCAACTGGAGCCAAGAGTTCGACTTTTGACATATAAAGACAACCTCCAATATATTAAGTTATTTTAATTTTATAATTTTGTATATAAATAAAAACAGACAGTTTAAAATAATGTAAAACAAATCTGTAATTTTACACACCAATTTTATTGTAACACAATTTTTAACTTTTGCATACTAATATTATATAGAAAATTTAAAGGAGGAGAACTTTATGCCAGAAGAATCTAGAGATTGTGGATGCGGACGTAACAATAACTGCTTAAGCAACTTATTTGGAGGTTGTGGATGTGGTGATAGTAGTATTTTATTCTTTATAATAATATTTTTATTACTATTTTGTAATTGTGGATGCAACAGATAAACATATAAAAAGGTAACATTGACAAATGTTGCCTTTTTTCTTTTTTATCTTGACTGAAAAATGTAAGAATGATATACTAACTTTGTAGAAATTTATCACATTTAGGAGGAAAAGATGTTGTTAAAAAACATTTTTAATATACGAAGAATTATAAGTATAATTTTAATAGTTTTAATATTATCTAGTTCAATTATACTATTAAATATAGGAGAAACTAAAGCATCATATAGTACTGAGTTTTCAAAATATCCAGGATATGAGGCTTTAATAAAAAAATTACAAGAAGCACATCCAAATTGGGAATTTGAAATAATGGAAACTGGTCTTGATTGGTATGCATCAATTGTCGAAGAATCAACAGGTCACCATGGACTAAATGTTGTATCTAAAAACAAATCAGATGCTTGGAAGTGTGCATGCAATAAAACTGTTGAAACGGTTTGGAAATGTGCTTCAACAGCAACAGTAGCATACTACATGGATCCAAGAAATTCTTTAAATGAAAATTATATATTCCAATTTGAACAGCTAACTTATGATGAAAAAATTCAAACAAGAGAAGGTGTAGAACAAATATTAAAACCTTGTAATTATATGCAAGGAAAAGTTACATATTATGATACAAAAGGAAACAAAAAGACTTTAAACAAAACTTATGTAGATGTAATAATGGAAGCAGCAAAACAATATAATGTCAGTCCTTATCATTTAGCATCAAGAATTAGACAAGAACAAGGAACTGGAGATGCAGGCTCAATGATTTCTGGAAAATGGACTGGAGAGAGTGGAGCATATAAAGGATATTATAACTTCTTTAATGTAAAAGCTTATGGCGATGATGTCGTAAAAAATGGGCTAATTCATGCTAAGAGCAAAGGATGGACAGATCCAGAAAAATCTATTAAAGGTGGAGCAGCTGTGATAGTAAAAGACTATATATCATGTGGACAAGATACTTTGTATTTACAAAAATTTGATGTTGTTGATGGTGGAGATGGATACTATGCTTGGCAATATATGACAAATGTATCCGCATCAAAAACAGAAGGCTATACAATGAGAGATGCATACAATGAAATGGGGTTACTATCTGGAGAATCTAAAATAAAATTTAAGATTCCTGTATATAAGAATATGCCTAGTCAAATATCACCTGAACCAGGTAATGAAAAGCTTGTAACTCAAGATGTTAAAATAACAGGAGACGCCGTAGCAGTTAGAAAAGGTAAAGGAACAAACTATGATAAAATTACTTCTTTAAGTAAAAATACCAAGCTCTTAAGAATTGAATTAGATAATTCTACTACAGGTGGTTATTATTGGGACAAAGTAGTATTAGCGAATGGAACAGTTGGTTATGTTGCAAGAACATATTTAGCACAAATTGATTTACAATCGAATTGCAACGAACAATATATTACAACAAAATATACAAATTTTAGGAATGGACCAGGAACTACTAAAACATCTGTATTAAGAGTACTAGCTTCAGGACAAATAGTGACAGTTGTTGAAAAAGGAAAATATAATTCTTTAAATAGCAATGATTGGTGGAGAATTAAATTAAGTGACGGAACTTATGGATATGTGACTGCAAGTAGTTTTGAACAATATGATCCAAGCAAAGTTGATCAATTAAGAATAATTTGTACTGATGGCTTAACTGTTAGAAAATCTCCAACAACAAGTTCTGCAGCTTTAGCATCTTTAGCTAAAGGAGCTATTGTAACCAGAACTGAAAAAGACGTCGAAAGCACACAAAAAGAATATGTATGGAGCAAAATAATTACATCTAGTGGAATTGTTGGATATATAGCAACTAGAGATGTTAAAGCTAATGAAGATTGGGTTGAGGTTATAAAGAATAATAATCCTGAAACGCCAACAGAAGTAAAGGGAAAAGGATTCAAAACAAGTGGAACAAATATCATCTGTCAGCCTAATATTAAAGTTTCAGACATTAAATCAGCGTCAAAAGATATTGTAATAAAAAAAGGTTCAACTATAATAACTGATACAGCGAACGTCGGAACAGGTTACACATTAACATTAAATGATAAAACATATACGATAGTGGTTTTAGGAGATGTTAATGGAGATAATGAAGTAAATTCAGCAGATTTATTAAGTATTGTAAAGTATTTAAAAGGAACACTTAAAATTACTCAAGAATGTGAAAAAAAATCAGCTGATGTAAACAAAGACGGTGAAATTAATTCAGCAGATTTACTAAGCATAGTCAAATATTTAAAAGGCTCTATAAAAATAGAGGTTTAAACGGAGGAAAAAATGAAAAAGATAATAAAAAGTATATTTTTAATTATATTTGCAACTGTTGCAATATCGTTATTTTCAAAAGTTGAAGCAGCGTCAGCAACAATAAGTGCAAATAAAACAACAGCAACAGTTGGAGATAGCGTAAAAGTTACGTTAAAAATAAATGCAGCTGCATGGAATATAAACGTATCTGGAAGTGCTTCTGATAGTGTGGTTGGATTCAATAGTGATGCAGAAAATCAAACTACTAAAAAAACATACTCTATAAACACAAGTAAGGCTGGAACATATAGTGTATCTATTTCAGGAGATATTACAGATGCATCTTCAACTACTCCTGAAAAAATAAGCAAATCTGTTACAATAACAGTAAAAGCAAAATCAACATCTGGTTCAAATAGTGGGTCTGGAAACAATACAGGAGGCAGTACAACAAAACCTTCAACACCAACAGAAAAGTATACAGATGTAAATGAAAAAGTATATTCAACTACAGATGGATTAAATGTTAGAAAATCAGCAAATGGTACTATAATAGGAAGTTTATCTAAAGGTGATGAAGTAACAAGAACAGGAATCGGAAATCAAGGATGGAGTAGAATAAAATTAAGTAATGGAACAACAGCTTATGTTAGTAGTTCATACCTAACAAAAACAAAACCTGCTGAAGATAAACCAAAAACAGAAGAACCTAAAAAAAATACAACTACAAACGAAGAAGTTAATAATACAACATCTGAAGGAAATAACGAAACAAAAAATAATGAAGTAGGCAACAATAATACAGGTGAAAATACAACAACTACAGATGAAAGTTTAGGCTTATCATCTTTAGAAATTGCAGGTGTAAATTTTTCAGATGGATTTGATCCTAGTAAACATATTTATGGATTAAAACTTAATTTCTTTGTTAAAAACCTAGATATTACAGCTAAAGCTAATAAAGAAGACGCAAAAGTAGAAATAATAGGAAATCAAGATTTTGTTGAGGGGGAGAATAATGTTACAATATTACTTACTTCAGCAGACGAAAAAGAAACAGCTACATATCAAATAAAAGTAACTGTACCATCTGAAATTGCTACTGCACCACAAAACAATATACAATTTTATATAATGTGTGGTTCAATTATAATAACAGCAATAGTTCTTATTGCAATTGTAACAGCAATATATAGAAAGGTAAGTAATAAATCTTCAGATAGCAGAGAAGAAAATGAAAAACTATTTGAAAATCCTTATGTTGATGATAAACCTAAAAAAGAAAAATCAAAAGGGAAACATTCAAATTAATAAAAATACTTAATTATGGAAAAGAATCTTATTTCTTTTCCATAATATATGCGCTACTGTAGCTCAGTTGGTAGAGCAACAGATTCGTAACCTGTAGGTCGGCGGTTCGATTCCGCCCAGTAGCTCCAACGACGTTTCTGTTCGAACTAATTGAACAGATAGATATGAAAATCAATCAGTAAAATGGTTGATTTTTTCTTTTGCAAAAAATCATCCTAATTCTATATGGAAAGGATGGTGTTTGATATGAAGATAATTAAGCAAGAACTAGAATTTGAGGAATGTCTAAAACAACGACTTGAATTTATATGTGAGTTTTCAAAAGTTACTCCTACTTTTATCAATGGTAGTATCAGAAAACTAGATAAAACTAATCTTACATATATTGAACCACATAGAGTGATTATTAAAAATATTACTCTTTTAGTTTTTAACTATTCAAATGATGTGTATATTTCAAATTTGACTAAAAAGATTAAATTATCAGAGTTAGAAGAATATTTGAAAAATATATAATTGTAAATAATTGACATTTCTTTAAATCGTGATATAATATAGACAATAAATTATGTATAGCTGTTCGCCAAGAGCTATATGATTATGAGTACTTTGAAAAGATTATATTATATTGCATTATTATATTTTTGTTTATAATAAATGGATTTAAGAGATGTCAGTAGTACTCGTATGTACTTTGATGTCTCTTTTTTTGTTAGATTGGAGGTTTGAAAATTGAACGAAGAAAAGAAACAATGTGGGTTATATTTAAGAGTATCAACAGAAGACCAAGCAAGAGAATGGATTTAGTCTACCAGAACAAAAAGAAAGATTAGAAAGTTTTTGCAAATTCAAGGGTTATGAGATAATAGATTATTATGAGGACGCTGGAATAAGTGCCAAAACTGGCAATCATAGACCAGAGTTTGAAAGATTAAAAAACGATATAAAGGCTAAAAGAATAAATACTATTGTTGCTTTAAAGTTAAATAGAATAACAAGAAGTATTTACGACTGGGAAAATCTAATGACATTCTTAGATGAGAATGATGCCTATTTAGACTGTGTAAATGATGAAATAAACACAACAAGTGCAAATGGCAAAATGATTTCAAGACTTTTAATGAGTGTTAGCCAAAATGAAATTGAGAGAACTAGTGAAAGAACAAAAATAGGTTTAGCAGGTGCAATAAAACAAGGACATATTCCTCATATTGCTCCATTAGGTTATAAAAGAGAAGATAAAAAATTAGTAATTGATTATTCTACTAAAGATATTATAATTAGAATATTTGATTTATATTATAATGGCTATTCTTATCAGAAAATAAGCAATTTATTCAATGAAGAAAAAGTATTAGGAAAAGATAATTGGCGAGATTCAACTATTGTTGGTATTTTAGAAAATGAAATATATAAAGGTGATTTTGTTCATGGTAAAAAAACTAAACACCCTACTTACTATGAAGACGTTGTTGATCCTATTATATCAAAAGAAATGTGGGCAGATTGCCAAGTACAGAAAAAGAAAAATTCAAGAAGTTATAAAAGAACATTAACTTATTTATATTTACAAAAATTAAAATGTCCTAAATGTGGCAGAGTTTTAGGTGGTAAAGCTACTACAAAGAAAAATGGCAATGCTTATTTCTACTACTATTGTAATGATTGTAAAATTGAATTTAAAGAAAAGATTATAAATGACTATTTCAATCAGTTCATTAGTGAATTAGTAGAATATGATTCTGTTGTAAATCAATTTTTCTTGCCTATGATAAAGCAAAAATTTGATGAACCTAAAGAACAACTAGAAAAGGAAATCAATGAGCAAAAAGTAAAACTAGAGAGAATAAAAAAGGCTTACATTAACGGTGCTTTTGAAGTACAAGAATATAAAGAAGAAAAGAAAATAGTTGAAAATGCAATAAGTGAATTACAAAACAAACTAGAAACTACTGATTGCACTGAAGAACTTAAATTTACTCCAAAAGATATACTTTTAAAAAGGGATATTGACTTTATCAACAAAATCAAACTAGATAAGGAATATCAAGAAAGAACTAAAACTTGGAAAGATTATACAAGACAAGAACAAGCAGACTTAATAATGAAATATGTAGATGATATAGAACTTGCTTTAGTTGGTAAAGAAGTAGTAGTTAAGCAAATAAACTTTAGAGATTCAATTTGTAAACCTTGTCAGGAATTATATGATAACGGATATATTGATACAACAAAGCCTATGCTGTTAGGAAATGTATTAGGAAGTGTCAGATTTAGTAACTATTTGCCAGAGGAAGAAGTTGGCGAAATTATAATGAGATTAAGACAATACTATGATGTAAGTTTTGCAGAGGCAACTTACTATGTAGATAAGCAATGTTTTTATTTTAACTTTGTTGAAAATAATAGTGCTATTGTTAGGGTATTCCCTTTACAAGACTATTATAAACTAGATCCAAAAGGTAAAATGCCAACTTATGAATTTGGAATTATCTATATCAATGAAGAAAATAAATTCCAAATGCAAGATATAAATTCAGCATTTGACTTTATACCAGATAAAACAAACGATAGTGTAGTTTATATGAAAGAGCCTACTCCTATTCCAATAGGTGTAAAGCCTGTAAAATATGACGAAGAAAATGCTGAATAATTGTTGCAACTATAAATGTACCTCTGCTATGTTGCAACAATCAAATTAACGTGGCACGTTTTGTTTTTACGAAGTAAAAATGAAAGTGGCGATAGTTAATTTGAATAAATTTTATCCCTGTGGGAGAAAATTTATTGCCTCGCAGAGCCCCCGAGTTATGATGGCACGTCATAACTCATAAGGGGTTAGGACTTATGACAAGGTCAAAATCCTGTGCTTCGAAGTAAGTTTAAGGAGGTGCTTATATGGAACAAAAATTAGCCTATTCTTTTTACTTGGGTAGTGATAAGAATAAAAGTAAATTAGCAAAGAAAGTATCAAAAGGAAATGTATCTGGTACTACCTCTTTTTCAAATAATGCTATACAAAATGCAAAAGGATTATCAAAAGTAAATAAACACAACTTACGAGATTATGATAATCAAAGGGAACGTATTACTACTATATATGGAACTAATGATATTGTAGAAGATGTTAAACAAGTATATTTAGATGAATTTGAACAATCTAGAATTGAATATAATAGCAAAACAAGAGCTGATAGACAAATAAAAGACTACTTTCAAAAAGTATGTGATTCTCAAAATGATATAGCTTGTGAGATTATTATTGAACTTGGAGATATGGACTTTTGGCAAGATAAAGACAACGAATATAGATATAAAATGACAGATGTATATAATGAACAAATACAAGAATTATCTAAACTACTTCCTGACTTCAAAATTACTAATGCTACAATACATTATGATGAAACATCTCCACATATGCACGTTATAGGTGTTCCAGTAATAGATAATTGTAAAAGAGGTATGAAAAAACAAGTTGGAAAATCACAACTATTTACTAAAACATTACTTTCTGAAATTCAAGATAAAATGAGAAATGCTTGTATTAAGTCATATAATAAGTTCTATGATGTTGATAGTAGGCTTAAAATAAAGCAAAAAGGTAGAAATCAAGATATCAATGTTAATGATATGAGCAATTATAGAGAAATGAAGAAAAAACTAGAACAGGAAAAACAAAAATTAGATAATGCTAATAAACAAACAAAAGCACTTGATAATAAAAGTAAAGACATTATTGGTCTATTAGATAGTTTGAAACCTATGCCATTTAATAAAAATAATAGTCAAATTTCCAATGAGAATATAGAAATTATCAAAGATTATATTAAAGACGTAACAGATGTTACCGAAACAGTTAGAAACGTTAATGACTTAAATATGGCAATTAAGGATTTTGAACACTCTGCTTTTGAAATAGAATCTGAAAATCGTTCTTTAAAATATGAAATTGAGTTAAGAGATGAAAATATTAAAAAGTTAAAAGATAATTTATCAGCAAAAGATAACATAATTAACAAGTTAAAAGAAGAACGAGATTATTTTAAGGCTCAATTTCAAAAATTCAAAGGATTTTGGCATGATTTAATGAGTCATTTTCAAAAGAAAGTAAGTAGATATAAAGATGAACATTACAAAGTTGTTAGTGATGACTTATACAAGAACGGCATTTTTGATGATAACGATTATGAAATAGCAAATAATGAATTAAGAAAAGTTGTAATACCAGATAAAAACAAATTAAATAAAAAGAAAAACAATGATACTAGATTTTAATATGGAGGTTTGATATGAATAACGATAAAGTAAATAACGTAATATCTATAATAAAAAATATGGATTTAAATAATAAATTAAGACTTGGACTATGTATTAGTTCAACTTCTTATACAACTATAAATTATAACAAAGCACATATACATAGTATATTTGATAAAAAACTAAAAAATATTGATAAAGAATATTTAACAAGCTATGTAAATATGCGTAAATACCCTACTATCCTATTTGCAATGTCTAAAATAATGGAAATGCATAATACGGAACAAAATCAAATAGCAATGTATTTGATAAATAGCATAGAATAATCATTGGAAAATTTTGAAATTTTTTGACTTTTTCTTATATTTATAGTATAATAATATTGCGTTGATGAAGAAGAAATATATGGATATTTGTAGAGAGCAAATGGTTGGTGAAAATTTGTAATTGAAATATATGGTGGCACTTCAGAGCATAATAAAATAAAAAATAAGGTGGATAATATATATTATTATCAATTAGGGTGGAATCGCGTGAGCAAATTTAAGCTTTCGTCCCTAACTATTGTTATATAGTTAGAGGAGTGAAAGCTTTTTTAAATATATAACAAAATTTAATTTTTATAAGGAGGTTTTGTTATGGTAAAAGACATGCAAACAATAATGAGTTTTTGTAAATCGAGAGGATTTATGTATCAGGGTTCTGAAATCTATGGAGGAATCGCTAATGTATGGGATTTTGGTCCGTTAGGTTGTAGACTAAAAAATAACATTAAAGATACTTGGAGAAAAAGATACATACAAGAAAGAACAAATAGTTATGAAATAGATGCTGCAATATTAATGCATCCAAAAGTATGGGAAGCAAGTGGACATTTGTCATCATTTTTTGATCCTAAAATAGATTGTAAAAAGTGTAAAACTAGATTTAGAGCAGATAATTTTATTACAGACATCTCAAAAGGAAAGGTAAATGGAGACGGAATGACATATGATGAAATGAAATACTATATAGAGAAAAACAATGTTAAATGCCCTGTATGTGGTACTCATGATTTTACAAAAATAAGAAAATTTAGTCAAATGTTTGAAACTTATAGAGGTTCAACTGATGAAGATAAAAGTATAATATATTTAAGACCTGAAAATGCTCAAGGAGAATATGTTAATTTCTTAAATGTACAAAGAACAATGAGAACAAAATTACCTTTTAGCATAGGTCAAATAGGAAAAGCATTTAGAAATGAAATAACTCCTGGAAATTTTAATTTTAGAACAATAGAATTTGAACAAATGGAATTTCAAACATTTTGTAAAGAGGGTCAGGATTCAAATATTTATAATTATTTTAAGGAATATGCTAAAAAGTATTTCATAGATTTAGGATTACCTATTGAGAGATTAAGATTTCATGATCATGAAAAATTAGCGCATTATGCAAAAGAAGCTTGTGATATTGAATATCTATTTCCATTTGGCTGGGGAGAAATAAATGGAACACATAATAGAACAGACTATGATTTGAAAAGACATCAAGAATATTCTGGTAAAAGTATGGAATATCTAGATGTTGAAACAAATGAAAAATTTATTCCTTATATTATAGAATCCACTATTGGACCAGATAGAACTGTTTTAGCAGTATTATGCGAAGCATATACTGAAGAAAAAATAAATGATGATGATACAAGAATTGTACTAAAATTAAGTCCAATTTTGTCTCCATATAAAGTAGCAATATTACCACTTACTAAAAAGCAAGCTGAGAAATCAAAAGAAATTTTAGAAATATTATCTAAAGAATTTATGTGTACATATGATGAATCTGGTACAATAGGAAAAAGATATAGAAGACAAGATGAAATAGGTACTCCATATTGTATTACAATTGATTATGATACAGAAACAGATAATTGTGTAACTATAAGAAATCGTGATACAATGGAACAAGATAGAATAAATATTAGTGAAATAAAAAACTATATTAATATTCAAATGGATAAATTCAAAATATAATGGTATTTTATTGACTTTATTAAATTATCCGTGTATAATAAATATAGGAAATAACAATCCACAAACGTGGTTTTGCCGAGAATATATGAAAACTCACATCTACTCGCCAAAGTACAGATGTGAGTTTTTTCTATTTATGTAGTTGCTTATCAACCCAGTTCTTATACAGAACTGCAGCCAAGGCAACGTTTAATGTTAAAGATAACATCAAGGATATTATTAAAAATAGTATCACTTCAACCATAAACATCACCACCCTTCCTACGACGTTTCGTAAAGATTGGTGGCAAAACCACATCTGCTTATTATCATTTCCTATGCAAGTTAGTATAACATACATTTTAAGATAAAGCAATAGAAAACAAACAAATATTTGCATTTTTTTATAATTATTATCTTGAAAAATTTTCAATAATCTGTTAATATATATATAGCTTGATTGATTATTATATCAATCGTTAATGAGAGAAAAAGTTGTAGATATCTACGACACCTGCTCCAGCAATACAAAATTTTCTCCCCTCGGAAGAGGGGTTCTTTTTGTGGGGCCGTGCCTTTGCGATTGGCGCGGTTGTTTATGAGGACGGCGTAGAGGTCAAGACCTTCTACGCCAGATGCCCCATCGAGGGTAAGGTTGACACATGGGTCGAAGAGAATGTTCTACCGCAAATGGTAGATATGGTTGAGACTCATGTAACCTATGAGCAAATGCTCAAAGCATTTGCTGAATTTTTCCTTGAAAACAAGGAAGATGCAGATATTATCTTCCACATGGGTGTACCTGTGGAAGCTCGCGTCATCATTGACATGCATGACAAAGGCTATATCGGAACTTGGGACGGCGCATATCCTTGGCTGGATATTGCAGGTTGTCTGAAGCAATCAAGGTTAGATTGCACTTCGGTCGACACCTACAATGCCGACCACGGAATCAAAGTTCCTCAGCCTGAACCAGGCGGAACACACAACCCATTGTATGACTCTAGGGCAGCTGCTCTGTGTTATATGAATTTGATGAAATAAAAGGAGAAGAGTATAAGTTATCTTGGCTAAGTCCTAGGTAGTTATACTCACTCCAAAGTTTATCTATCCGTTTGGCCCCCCAGAGAGCGTAATGTTCTCTGGGGGGGTTTATAAGCTGCAGCTCATTGTTAAGCTAGTAATTCTACACAAATTGATTCAAAACAAAAAACATTATGCAAACAAAAACTTGCTTTTTTATGTAAAGTCTGGTATAATAATAAATAACACCAACAAGGTGTAGTTTATGAAGGGAGAGCCCTCGTTTAGAGGGCGGAAAACAATGAAAAATATAGCATTAAAGGAGTATGCTAAACTTCTAAAAGTTTCCCATTATACAAATGACTACGGGAAACTCCGGGCTAAAATGTCACGGAAAAGGCTGGAGCAATCCAGTCTGAAATCGCCAAAGGGCGAAGCAGAACGAGAGCTGTTCTTCCTGATTAAGGAAGAAATAGAGGAAAAAAATGGCAATGTTGTCAGCTTTAGGCTGGCGATAGGCCAGCGGTCTGAGAAACCGACCCACTGCTTGATGCAGTGGACAGAGAAATTCTGCAAAACGGTATCTCTACAAATGTGGTACTTTGTGTGGGTAGAATTTTACATTCTACCCGGTGAAGACTCCCCTAACGGGGAGAAGCTATACCCAGAAAGAAAGTCGGACTGGCAGAGGTATAAACTCTACCAGAGACTTTTTTATCAAAAGTTAAAGGATGTGGCTAGAAAGCTCGGGCTTAAAGCTACCTTCATTGAAAAGGAGGACACCGTTCTCCTAACTCTTATCTAAAAAAAAAGAAAACTTTTAAAGTTTTCCCACTCTCGAAAGGGAGTGGCTTTTTTTTGTAAATTTAAAAGGTTGCTATTTATAGTGGATTATGTTAAAATATATAAGGATTAAAACTAAAGAAAGGGTAAGTTTATGGGATTTTTTGATAAGTTAAAAAATGGGTTAAGTAAAACCAAAAATTCATTTGATGAAAAAATTAACAATGTATTTAGTAACTTTAGAAAAGTAGATGAAGAATTATTAGATGAACTTGAAGAAGCATTAATAATGTCAGATGTCGGTGTTGAAACATCTACAAAAATTATTTCAAATTTGAGAAATAGAATAAAAAAGGAAAAGATTGAAAATGAAGAAGACGTTAGAAATGCTTTAAGAGAAGAAATTGTTAATATATTAAATGAAGTTGATAACGGATTAAAATTAAATACACATCCATCTGTAATATTAGTAGTTGGAGTTAACGGAGTTGGAAAAACTACTTCTATTGGAAAGATTGCAAATAGATTAAAAAAAGATGGGAAAAAAGTTGTAGTTGCAGCAGCAGATACATTTAGAGCAGCAGCAGTTGAACAATTAGAAATATGGGCTAATAGAGCTAATTGTGATATTGTAAAAAGAGAAGAAGGAGTAGATCCTGCTTCAGTAGTTTATGATGCTATACAAATAGTAAAACAAAAAGACGCAGATGTTTTAATATGTGATACAGCTGGAAGATTGCATAACAAAAAATATTTAATGGATGAACTTGTAAAAATAAAAAAAGTAATAGATAAAGAAATGCCTGAAAGCTCAAAAGAAGTATTAATGGTACTTGATGCTACAACAGGTCAAAATGCAATTTCACAAGTAAAAGCTTTTAAAGAAACTGTTGACATAAACGGCTTGATATTAACTAAATTAGATGGTACTGCAAAAGGTGGAGTAGTAGTCGGAATTGTGGCTGAAAATCAAATACCAGTTAAATTTATTGGTGTTGGAGAACAAATAGATGACATGGAAATTTTTAATAGTGAAGACTTTGCAAAAGCTTTAATTTAAATGGAGGTTTAAATGGAAGAAAAAACAAAAATTAATAAAACAGAAGAAAAGAATATTTGCAAGATAAGTAAAATTAAAATGATAACTGTTTTAATATTTCTAAGCTTAGTTCTTTTAGTTTCTTATATAAGCTATAAAGGTCAATATTTAGAAATGTTAGAATTAGGAGAAAACTATTTAAGCATCTTTTGGCAAAATTCAATAAACTATTTAATTACATTTATATTGAATTTTATAGTATTATATGTGCTTATACGTATAACAAATAGAAGGATAAAAAAAGGGTTAAATCCATTTTTTGAGACAGAAAAGAAGGAAATGCCCAAAATGCCTAATAAATCAATTGCATTTATAGGGGCAATTATAACTAGTTTTGTTGTTAGTAATACATTACTTGAAAAGTTTATGCTTTGCATAAATGCAACAAATTTTGGAATTACAGATGCGGTATTAGGATATGATATAGGATATTTCATATTTGTACAACCTTTTATTCAATACATGTTATATTATATTTTATACGCAATAGTTGGATTAACAATATATGCAGTTTTATATTATATAGTTGTATTTAATTTATGCTTTGATGGGGTTGACAGAAAAGTTTTAAGTACAGGAATACTACTAAAACAATTATGCGTAAATATTATATTTGCAACTTTATTTATAGCAATGATTATATTTGCAGAGACTCAAAATGTTGGATTACAAAAAATTTTAACATTACAAAATGGAGAAGAACCTTATGTTCTTTGGGGCGCTGGAATCTCTGAAGCAACAATTAAATTATGGGGATATCGTATCTTATCTATTTTTGTTGTGATTTCTGTTATAATGGCATTACATTATTTAAAGAAAAAAATTACTAAAAAAATGATAATTTCTTTGCTTATAGTTCCTTGTTATTTAATAACAATGCTTTTTGTATTAATTGGATTTGATGTAATATTTGTAAAGCCAAATGAACTTGACAAACAACAAGAATATATTAAAGCAAATATAGAAGCAACCAAACAAGCCTATGGAATTGATATAGATGAAAATAACATAAATTCAAATGAAACAATAACAGCAGAAGCAATAAAAGACAATAAAGAGGTTATAGATAATATAGCATTAATAAGCAAGGACGTAGTCTTAAAGAGTTTAAATACAATGCAAACAAATAAAGGATACTACACATACAATATTGCCCAAATTGCAAACTACAATATAGATGGAAAACAAGCATTATTATATGTATCTCCAAGAGAAATAAAAAGTTCTTCAAGTACATATAATAATAAAACTTATGAATACACACATGGATATGGTGCAATTATTACATCAGCAACTACAACAGATGAAATAGGCAATATTAAATATATGCAAAAGGATTTTAATTCAAGTGAAATAATTAGTTTATCACAACCAAGAATATATTTTGGATTAGAAACTAATTCAACTGTAGTAACAAATAGCAAAGACAAAAAAGAATTTGACTATCCAAGTACTACATCAACAAAGGCTGAAAATATTGAAAACGTCTATGATGGACAAGCAGGACTTTCTTTAAATTTCTTTGACAGATTAGTACTTGCAATTAAAGAAGGAGACCTAAAACTCGCTTTCTCAAGCAATGTTACAGCAGAAAGCAACATCTTAATAAATAGAAATATTATTGAGAGAGCAAAAACATTAATGCCATATATTTCTTATGATGAAAATCCATATTTAGTAGTAGATGAAAATGGAAAATTATTATGGGTTCTAGATGGATATACAACTTCAGATTATTATCCATTTTCTCAAAAAATAACATTAAATGATGAAAGTGTATTAAATAAAGAGCAAATAAACTACATTAGAAATTCTGTAAAAGTATTAATAGATGCTTACGATGGAACTATTAAATTCTATATTACAGATAGAAATGATCCTATAATTATGGCATATCAAAAAATGTATAAAGATTTATTTGTTGATAAAGATGAAGCTATTCCAGAAAATATTAGTGAACAATTTATATATCCAGAATATCTATACAAAATACAATCAGAAGTTATAAAAAGATATCACAATATTCAAACAGATGTATTATATCGTGGAGATGACATTTGGGACATTGCAACACATAATTCAACTAAAGTTACAAACAAAGTTGGAGTGGAATTAAGTCCATACTACACCATGGTAAAAACAATAGATAATGATAATTATAACTTAGGACTAGTTTTACCTTATACACCTTACAATAAGCAAAACTTAACTTCATATCTAATAGGAAGCTATGAAAATGGTGAAGCAAAACTTGTTTTATATAAATATCCTTCAGATAGCAATATTTTGGGCACAATGCAATTAGATACTCAAATAGAGCAAGACAAAACTATATCTAAAGAACTAGAAGCTTTGAATATAACAGGTACGAAACTTCTTAGAGATATGATTGTTGTTCCTATAAATAATTCATTATTATATGTAGAGCCAATATACCAACAATATATGAATGAAGAAAATTCAACACCAATATTAAAAAAGGTTATTGTGGCATCTGGTAACAAAGTTGCAATTGGAAATAATATTTCAGAAGCATTATCTAATCTTGTTTCTCAATCAGCAGTTGACATTGAAATAGAAGACACTGAAACAATAGAAGGACTAATACAAGCAATAATAAAAACAAATAGCAATTTAAAAAAATCAAACAGTAATAATAATTGGGAAATGGTTGGTAAAGACATGACTAAATTGCAAGAACTTATTACTAAATTAGAAAAACTTCAAAACCAAAATAATAAAACAAAAAAAGAATCTGTTGTTCAAAATTCTGAAAATATACAAAACAATGAATAAAAATAATAAAATCTTCCATTTTAATATAAATGGAGGATTTTATTTTGAAAAAATATAAACTAGAAAAAAGTTTAAATAGAAATTTAAAAAAGTTAAATTATATGTTGGAAAAAAATAATATATTTGAAATACTTGAAATATTAGGCAATAAAAGAAAAATTTTTATCAGAAACCTTATTGCAGGAATATCAAAGGGAATTGGAATAGGAATTGGATTTACAGTATTAAGTGCTATTTTAATAATAATACTACAAAAAATTGTAACGCTAAACATTCCAATTATTGGGGATTATATATCAGATATAGTAGATATTGTAGAAACAAAGTAAAATATCTGGCTTTCATTTTTTGTTCCAAACTACTTGACAGTTAACAATAATCAATATAAAATAGTAATGTAGGAAAATATATTTTAATAAAATTTTTAAATTAATATTATATATTTAGTACATTGAAAATTTAATAGAAAGAGGTGTAAGATTATGGAAAATATCCTAATTGGTATCGCCACATTTCTAGTCTCAGCAGTAATTTTCACATTCATAGGAATGTACATAAGAAAGAAAATTGCTGAATCTAAAATGGAAAGTGCAGAAAATGAAGCAAAAAAAATAATCGAAAGAGCAAACATAGACGCTGAAAACAAGAAAAAAGAAGAAATTTTCAAAGCAAAAGAAGAAATTATGAATGCTAGAAAAGATTTAGATCAGGAGATTAGAGAAAGAAGAGGCGAAGTACAAAATCAAGAAAGAAGATTAATCCAAAAAGAAGAAAATTTAGAAAGAAAACAAGATATTGTTGAGAAAAAAGAAAAAGATTTGGATAGAAAACATCAAGAAATAGACGAAAAAAAGGCAGACTTACAAGAATTATATGGCAAACAAATGGAAGAATTGCAGAAAATTGCTAGAATGTCTCAAGAAGAAGCAAAGAAACTTTTATTATCAGAACTTGAAAAGCAATTAACTGTAGAAAAAGCTAATCTTATAAGAGATATGGAAGCAAAGGTAAAAGAGACAGCAGATAAAAATGCAAAAGAAGTTATTGGATATGCAATTCAAAAATGTGCTGCTGACCATACTTCTGAAACAACAGTATCTATAGTATCACTTCCAAATGACGATATGAAAGGCAGAATAATAGGAAGAGAAGGAAGAAATATAAAGACATTAGAAACATTAACAGGAATTGATTTAATAATCGATGATACCCCTGAAGCAGTTGTTATTTCTGGATTTGATCCTTTAAGAAGAGAAGTTGCAAGAATTGCAATCGAAAAGTTAATTGAAGATGGAAGAATTCATCCAGCTAAAATTGAAGAAATGGTAGAAAAAGCAAAAGAAGAAGTAGCAAATGTTATAAAAGAAGAAGGGGAGAGAGCTGTACTTGAAACAGGTGTTATAGGATTACATCCTGACTTAGTAAAATTAATTGGTAAACTAAAATACAGAACAAGCTATGGTCAAAATGTTTTAAATCACTCAATAGAAGTATCTAATTTAGCTAGAATAATGGCTGAAGAATTAGGTTTAGATGCTAAACTTGCTAGAAGAGCTGGATTATTACATGATATTGGTAAGGCTTTAGATCATGATATGGAAGGTACACATGTTGAGTTAGGTGTTGAAGTATTGAAAAAATACAAGGAAAATGAAAACGTTATTAATGCTGTACAAGCTCACCATGGAGATGTAGAACCAAAAACAATAGAAGCTGTTTTAATACAAGCAGCAGACGCAATTTCTGCTTCAAGACCAGGAGCAAGAAGAGAAACTTTAGAAGCATATATCAAGAGATTAGAGCAATTAGAAAGTATTGCAGATTCATTTGATGGTGTTGAAAAATCTTTTGCTATTCAAGCTGGTAGAGAAATTAGAATTATAGTAAAACCAGAAAAGATTGACGATAATCAAATGAAATTAATGGCAAGAGATATTGCTAAGAAAGTAGAAGATGAAATGGAATATCCTGGACAAATAAAAGTTAATGTAGTTAGAGAAACAAGAGTAATTGATTACGCAAAATAATTTTTCAAAAACGTTCAAGTAAATTGAACGTTTTTTCTTTTGCTACTTGAAACTTCTAGGTTTTATTTATATAATATATGGTATTGAGTAAGGAGGAAAAGAAATTGACTTTTATTGAAAATATTAAAGAGAAAGCAAAAAAAGATATTAAAACAATAATACTTCCAGAAGCAGAAGATATTAGAGTTTTAAGAGCAACTGAGCAAATAATAAAAGAAGGATTTGCAAAAGTTATTTTAATTGGCGATACGACACAAATTAAGGAGGATGCAAGCAAAAACAATTTAAATATATCAGATGCAGAAATTATAAATCCTAAAACTTCTGATAAATTCGAAGAATATGCAAATAGTTTATATGAATTAAGAAAAGCTAAAGGGATGACATTAGAACAAGCTAAAGAATTACTATTAGAACCAATTTATTTTGGAATGATGATGGTAAAAAATAATGATGCTGATGGATTAGTATCAGGTGCTTGTCATTCAACAGCTAACACTCTAAGACCAGCACTTCAAATATTAAAAACAGCACCAGGTACAAAACTTGTTTCTGCATTTTTTGTAATGGTAGTTCCAAACTGTGAATATGGAGAAAATGGTGTATTTGTTTTTGGAGATAGTGGCTTAGTAGAAAATCCATCTGCTGAAGAATTAGCAGAAATAGCAAAATCATCAAGTAAAAGTTTTGAAACTTTAGTTGGAAAACCATCAAAAGTAGCAATGCTTTCATATTCTACTTATGGAAGTGCACATTCTGAATTAACAGAAAAGGTAATAAATGCAACTAAACTGTTAAAAGAACAAATGCCTAATTTAGTTTGTGATGGAGAATTACAATTAGATGCTGCCATAATCCCTGAGGTTGCGTCTTCAAAAGCACCTAATAGTCCAGTAGCAGGTAAAGCAAATACTTTAATATTCCCTGACTTAAATGCTGGAAATATAGGATATAAATTAGTTCAAAGACTAGCAAAAGCTGAAGCTTATGGACCACTTTGCCAAGGTGTTGCAAAACCCGTAAATGACTTATCAAGAGGTTGCAGTAGTGAAGATATTGTTGGAGTTGTAGCAATTACTTGTGTTCAAGCTCAAAATGGTATATAATATGGAAAGATTGAATTACAGAGTTAATCTGTTCAATATATAATAATTTTAGGAGGATTTAAAATGAAAGTTTTAGTAGTAAACTGTGGAAGTTCGTCAATTAAATATCAATTGATAAACATGGAAAATGAAAGCGTTATGGCAAAAGGATATTTGGAGAAAATTGGATTACCAGATTCATTTTTAACACATACTGTAAATGGTGAAAAACGTAAAATTGATGAGCCTATAAATAATCATGAAGAAGGAATAAAATTAGTGTTAGCTCAATTAACACACCCAGAATATGGTGTAATTAGTAGTTTAGATGAAATTGGAGCTGTTGGACACAGAGTTGTTCACGGTGGAGAAAAATTCAGTTCTTCTGTTTTAATAGATGATGCTGTTATGGAAGCAATGAAAGAATGCATTCCACTAGCACCTTTACATAATCCAGCTGGAATTACAGGAATTGAAGCTTGTAAAAAAGTACTACCAAATGTTCCAATGGTAGGAGTATTTGATACAGCTTTCCATCAAACATTACCAGAAAAAGCATATATCTATGCTATTCCTTATGAATATTATGAGAAATATGGAATAAGAAAATATGGTTTCCATGGAACATCACATAGATTCGTATCAAAAAGAGTAGCTGAAGTTATGAATAAACCAATTGAAGATTTAAAAATTATAACATGTCACTTGGGCCAAGGAGCAAGTTTGTGCGCTATTGACGGTGGAAAATCAGTTGATACTTCAATGGGATTAACACCTTTAGCAGGAATTCCTATGGGAACTAGATCAGGAGATATTGATCCATCAATAGTAACATTTTTAATGAACAAAGAAAATTTAACACCAGACCAAATGGATAATATACTAAACAAAAAATCAGGTAAATTAGGAGTTTCAGGAGTTAGCTTTGATGATAGAGATATCGAAAAAGCTATGGCAGAAGGAAACGAAAGAGCAAAACTTGCAATAGATACATTTGTATATCAAGTAATTGGATATATTGGTAGATTTGCTGCTCAAATGAATGGTGTAGACGCTATTACATTTGCTGGTGGTGTTGGAGAAAACGGAATTGATGTAAGAAAACAAATATGTGAATCACTTTCTTTCTTAGGCGTGAAAATCGACGAAGAGAAAAACAATTGCAGAGGTAAAGAAGTTGAAATTTCAACACCAGACTCTAATGTAAAAGTATTTGTTATTCCAACAGACGAAGAATTAACAATAGCAAGAGATACTATGGAAATAGTAAATAAATAATTAAAAGAGGATTGAAAATGAAAGTATTAGTATTAAATTGTGGGAGCTCATCAATTAAATATCAATTGATTGATATGGGAAATGAAAATTTGATGGCAAAAGGATATTTAGAGAAAATTGGATTGCCAGATTCTTTCTTAACACATACTGTAAATGGTGAAAAGCATAAAATTGAACAAGTTATAGAAAACCATGAAGAAGGAATTAAATTAGTATTATCTCAATTAACACATCCAGAATATGGCGTAATTAAAAGCTTTGATGAAATCGGAGCTATTGGCCATAGATTAGCTCACGGAGGAGATAAAATTAGTGAGCCAACTTTAATAGACGAAAATGTTATAAATGTATTAAAGGAATTTACACCTTTAGCACCTTTACATAACCCTGCTGAAATAGTAGGAGTAGAAGCTTGTAAAAAAGTATTACCAGATGTTCCAATGGTTGGAGTATTTGATACAGCTTTTAATCAAACTATTCCTGAAAAAGCATATATGTATGCAATCCCATATGAATATTATGAAAAATATGGAATAAGAAAATATGGTTTCCACGGAACATCATATAAATTTGTTTCAAAAAGAGTAGCTGAAATTATGGATAAACCTTTAGAAGATTTAAAAATTGTTTCATGTCACCTTGGTCAAGGAGCAAGTATATGTGCAATAAATGGAGGAAAAGCAGTAGATAACTCATTAGGATTTACTTCTTTAGCAGGTCTTCCTATGGGAACAAGATGTGGAGATATTGATCCATCAATAGTAACTTTCTTAATGAAAAAAGAAAATTTAAATACAGAACAAATGGATAAAATATTAAATAAACAATCTGGTAAATTAGGAATTTCAGGGGTTAGCTTTGATGACAGAGATATTGAAGTTGCTGCAGAAGAAGGAAATGCAAGAGCAAAACTTGCAATAGATGTTTTTGTATATCAAGTAGTTGGATATATTGGTAGATTTGCAGCTCAAATGAATGGTGTAGATGTTATTACATTTGCTGGTGGAATTGGAGAAAATGCAATAGATGTAAGAAAACAAATATGTGAATCACTTTCTTTCTTAGGAGTAAAAGTTGATGAAGATAGAAATAATTGCAGAGGAAAAGAAGTTGAAATCTCCACATTTAATTCTAAAGTAAAAGTATTTGTAGTTCCAACAAATGAGGAACTAATGATAGCAAGAGACACTATGGAAGTAGTTAGTAAATAAATTTTTGAAGGGTTTCGAAAAGAAACCCTTTTTTCTACTTGTATAACTTAAAATTTAATGATATTATAGATGCGAAAGGAGATTTAGCAAATGATAGACTTAAAAGAAAATCCAACATTTTTAAATTCATTTTTGGAATATCTAACAGGTATTTTAAATAAATCTGTTAACACAGTAAAAGAATATAACTATGATTTAGCTCATTTTCTAAAGTTCATATCTCATCATTTTGGCTTATCTTCTGAAGAAAACATAAAAGAGATAGATATTCATGATATGAGTATAGAAACGGTTAAGCAGATTAAATTAGAAGATATACATGCATTTTTATATTATTTAACAGAAACATACCACAGTAAAGCTGCCACACGTGCAAGAAAAGCCGCAAGTATCAGAATGTTTTTTAGTTATTTAACTCAAAAAGCTCACTTATTAGAAGTGAATCCTGCGCAAGGACTTGAAACACCTAAGCTAGACAAAAGGCTTCCTAAATATCTAACTTTAGAACAAAGTAAGGAACTACTAGAAGTTACAAAAGCAGAATCCGGAGATTTTAAAGAAAGAGATTATGCAATAATTACTTTATTCTTAAATTGTGGAATGCGTTTATCTGAGTTAGTGAATATAAATATAAAAGATATAAATTTTTATGATAATAAATTAAATGTAGTAGGTAAGGGAAATAAAGAAAGAACTATTTACTTAAACAAAGCTTGTATTGATGCCATAAATTCATACTTGGCTGTAAGACCACATGATGGCGTAAAATTCGATTCTAGAGATGCTCTATTTTTAAGCAAAAGAAAAGAACGCATCAGTAACAGAATGGTCCAAGAGATAGTAAAAAAAGAGTTAATAAAGGCTGGACTAGATATAAGTAAATACTCTGTTCACAAATTAAGGCACACTGCTGCAACCTTAATGTATCAGTATGGTGATGTAGATATTAGAGCTTTACAAGTATTATTAGGACATGAAAGTATATCTACTACTGAAATATATACACATGTGGAAAATAAACAAGTAAAGAATGCTGTTGAAAGCAACCCTTTAGCAATGGAAAGCTAGTTTTATACATTATGTTTACTTTTAAGCCAAATAAAGTATGCAGCAATTTCTGCACGAATTTAAAGTACTCGCTCAAGGCGCACCTGTAATGGGTGCGTTTTGTATTGCAAATTTTTATAATGTTATGATATAATTCTTAAAAATTAAATAAAGGAGATTTTTAAATGGAAAAAAAGGAGAAAGAGCATATCAAAATATGTGGAATTAGCATTTGGAGAATTCTGGCATATTTTGTTGTATATAGTGTTGCTGGATTTATTATAGAAACTATATTTGGATTATTAACTAAAGGTGTATTGGAAAGTAGAAAAAGCTTTTTATATGGTCCATTTTGTAGTATATATGGATTGGGAGCAGTATTAATGATATTACCTTTACAAAAATACAAGAAAAATAACTATACATTATTCTTTGCAGGATTTTTTATAGGTTCAATTATTGAATATATGGTAAGCTTAGTTGGAGAACTTATATTTCACATAAAATGGTGGGACTATTCTGACCAGATGTTTAATATAAATGGAAGAATATGCGTTTTATTTTCACTTTTCTGGGGCTTGCTTGCAATTTATTTAATGTCAGATATAAACCCAAGAATAGATAAGTTTATTGACTTTGTGAAATCAAAAATTCCTGCTAATTATATGAAAACTGTTATTATATTTTCAATACTATTTTTAAGCTTTGATTTGGGAATTACAGTTTATGCTTTGCAAATGTTTAGTGTACGTATTATTCATGAAAATAATTTAAATGTATCTAACAAACAATTAATGGATACTCTATATGAAAAAATATATGTTAATGATCAAAAACAAAAAGATTTTATTTATAAATTCTTTGACAATGAAAAAATGATAAAAACATTTCCTAATATAAAAATAGAAGATGTTGATGGTAATATTTTATTTTTCAGAGATTATGTTAAAGATATAAAACCTTATTATTATAACTTCAGAACAAATTCTCATTTAAAATTAAAATATCTTGAAAATGTGGATAAGTAGGGAATAGGGGAATAGGCTATTTTTAGAAATGTATAAAAGTATAAAAAAGAAATTTTAAATATTAAAAGAAATTTTAAAACATAAAAATAAATACATAAAAAATTTATTCTATATAAAATATAAAATAAAAATTTCTTAAAAGTATAAAACTAAACTTAAAATAATTTAAAGTAAAAAAATTAGTAATTAAGATTCAGAAATTTTAAAATTTAAAATTTTGTGTAAAGTTAAATTTTTCATATAATTTTTTATTAACGAACATTTGTTAATAATGCTTGTAAATAATTTTACATTATAATTTAATAAAATAATTTAATAAATTTTTTTATAAATATTATATAATTTTAGATTACAAATCCATAATATAATTTTGCAATTATAACACGCTAAAATCGATTTTAAAACATTTTTATATTTAATCATACAAGTTATATGTTTATGATTAGATATGCTAATTTATAAATCTAGTGTTTATTATATAATTTTTAGTAGAAATGCTGATTTTTAGTCATTTATTAAAAATGCTCGAAAAAGGCTAAAAAAGCGACACTCTAAAATCGATTTTAAGGCGTTTTTATTTTTTAGACATATAACTTGTTGTCTGAAAAATAGCTTAATATTTAAAATATAACCAGTAATCAAATATTTATAAAAAAATTATATAATTCAGATAAAAATATATTAATATAAATTATTAATATATAATAATAAAATATTTGAAATAAAATTTATATGAATAAAAATTTAAAAAGGCTTAGAATCGATTTTAGAAGGTTAAAAATAAGTGAGTAATAAACAAAATTATAAATATAATAATTAGATTGAATATAAAGTAATAAACTATAGACATATATACTATATAAGCTCAATAATAGCTAAAAGTAGCAGTAGAGGAACTATACAGCATATATAAACAAATTTTCCTCCACTCAATTGCACAAAACTTTGATAATAATAGCCCCCTGGGTTCTTGCCTCTTCCCAAAAAAATATTATTAATTCCAATATTATTTTTTCTAGTATAACATGTTTTTTCTAAAAAATCCATTTGTTTTATAAAATATAGTTATAAAAATAATATCTAACATAATACTATCCGAATAATAGATTAATTAACTTTTCAAACTTCCTCAAAAGGAGGAAAATATGAAGAATGCAAAAATAATTGCTATTGCAAATCAAAAGGGTGGTGTTGGAAAAACAACAACAACGCTTTCTGTTGGTGTGGCTTTAGCAAAGGAAAACAAAAAGGTATTATTAGTGGATGCAGATCCACAAGGTAATTTAACAACATCTTTGGGTTATTATTTGCAGGAAGATATGCCAATAACACTTGCTGATTTAATGTCAGCTGAAATACTAGATAAAGAAATTGATATTAATGATGTAATTTTGCATCACGAGGAAAAAATTGATCTTATTCCATCAGATATTACACTTTCTGCAATAGAATTTTCTTTAGGCAATGCTATACCAAATGGAATGGAACTTGGATTGGCTCAAAAAAGGAATGAAATAAAAAGAGATGTAATAGAAAATGCAATAAATAGAGACATGAGTTTAGTATTTACTGATCCGAAAGGAGAATTATATCGTAGACTTGCTAAATATCTTAAAAGTAAAGGTTATGAAGTAAAAGTATTCAATTTAGTAAATCCTACTCTTTCAAATGGATGTAAATTTATTAGTTTTATAGAGGATGAAACAGATGCACAGATTTTTAGTCAAATTGTTATTGAAAATACACAATTAGATAGAAAATCTTCGGGCGATGAATTTTGGAATAGAGGAGAGCAAAATCTTTTGAAAGCCTTATTATTATATGTAATTAACTATGTTAAAAACAATAAAAATAAGAACTTAGCTTATATATATGATTGCCTTGCTAGTGGTAATATCAAAGAAATAGACAATATTTTTGCTGATACAGAGGGATCAACAAGATTAAGTTATAATATTTATGCTCAAGCAACAGATATTGTTAAACAAAGTATTGTAACAGGTTTAGCAACTAGATTGCAAATTTTTCAAACAGATAAAATAAGAAAATTAACAACTAAAGATGAGATAAATTTTGAGGAAATAGGGAAAAAGAAGACTTGTGTTTTCACTATTACAAGTGACACAAACAGTACATTTGATTTCTTATCAACATTATTTTTCTCATTTTTATTCATAAAACTAATAAAAAGTCGGTGATAATAATCCTAATGGAAAACTAGATATAGAAACATCTTTTATCTTGGATGAGTTTACAAACATAGGAAGGATTATCGATTTTGAAAAGAAACTTGCAACGACAAGAAGCAGAGGCATAAATATTTTTATGATTTTTCAAAATATTGCTCAATTAAAAAATCGTTATGATAATGATGTGTGGCAAGAGATACTTGGCAATTGTGATACTAAGATTTGTATGGGAGTTCGGAGACATATTGACAGCAAGATATATAACTGAATACTTAGGAATTGCAACTGTAGAGACAAATGCAATACGCAAAAATGCACGGATTTGATGGTAACTTTACCTACGGTATGGAAAATATATCAACAAATAAAAGAAATTTAATGAATCCTGATGAATTATTAAAAATGGATAATACAAAAGAAATTGTTATGGTTAGAGGGAAAAGACCATTTGTTTGCAACAAATATGTGTATATGGAACATCCAAATTTTAATGAATTAGAAGATTTGACAGTAGAAGAACAAATAGAAAAATTCAAAACGAATATGGAAGTTGAAGATAATAGAATTAAAGAAAGAAAGGAATTTTATAGTTTTGATGATTTCTAAAATTAAAAAAAGTAAGAAGGTGAAATTTATGACGGATGAATTACAAAAAAGATCGTATGGCAAAATATTAATTCATCTAAAGAAAAAGGTAAAATTTTAAAAGGAAAAATAATTGCAATTGAAACTGAAAAAATGAAATTGGAATCAATTGTATGTGCAATAATTGATTTTTATGGAATTAAAGTGCTTATTCCAGCAACAGAAATATCTAAAGAGTTTAATAACGATAAAAAGCTATTAAGAAATATGATGGGAGCAGAAATAAGATTTATGATAGTAGAAGCGGATAGAATAAGCGAAAAAGCAGTCGGTTCAAGAATAAAAGCAATGGAGAGATTAAATGAAATTAATATGAAAAAAATAGTTGTTGGAGATAAAATATATGCACAAATAGTAGGGTTATGGAAAAAATATATCAGAGTTGAATGTTTAGGAATTGATTATATTATAAAAGCTAAAGATCTGCAATATGGATATATTGATGATGTTTCAAAAGTATATAAGATTAATGAACAAATAAAAGTTATTATAAAAGATATAGATGAAAAGAGTCATACAATAAAAATATCTGTTAAGGACTTATTAGAAGATCCATTTAAAAACATAAGAAAAGATTTTGATGAGAGAGGAGAGTATTTAGCAAAGATTACAGGATACAGTGAAAATGGAATATTTGCTAATATTGCACAGGGTGTTGACACAGTATGTACACTTCCAAATTGGTTAGATAGACCACCACTAGTAGGCGAAAATGTAATTATAAAAATCTATAAAATAATTCCTGAAAAACGAAAGATTTATAGTTCTTTAGTTAAAATAATAGGAAGTGATGTGGTTGAATGAGCAACAAAAACAAATATTGAAATTGTTATGGGATTTCAATTCACTAAGGGAAGAACATATCATAAAACTTTGCAAGTGTTCGGAGAACGATAATAGCAAGAAACGCTATAAAAAATGAAAGAAATTCTAAAATATTAAGTTACAAGAACAAAGAAATTAATAATAGAAATGTTGTAGCTTTTGATGTAGTTATGCAATACTTAAAGAGAAATCCTAAAATTAAAAAAGGAAAATTTCCTGTAAATGTGGTGATGCAAACAGAACAATTCGACTATGACATTATAGCAGTAAAAGAAATTGAAGTTGAAACATTATATGAAAAAATTGATGAGGTATCTCAAGCTGATAGGATAATCATAATTATAGAAAGCAAAAATTATATTAAAAGAATTATAAAAACTCAAAGACCGTGTTTAATTTGTACATATTCTCCTTTGAAAATTGTAGACAAAATAAATAATTAGAGAAATTTAAAGCCAGTCGAAATATTGCACTGGCTTTAAATCTGTTTATTAAAATTTCAGAAATTTCTATATATTTGAATGGTCAAAATTAAACTATTTTTTTATAGTGTAAAATTGAAATAAATTGTAAAAAGTGATAAGATAGATATAGATTAATGCAAGGAGAGATTTAATTATGAATAATTGTAAAAATTGCAATGCTGATCCACAAGTATGTGAATATTGCATTTATAAGAAGAATAAAAATAGTATTAACAATAGTGATAATAATGAAAAAATTATATATTATTATAATATGAAGGATGACAATACCAGTCAAAAAGTATGCTGCAGATGCAAAAAGATATTTACTGACTACCCAGCTATTTCTAGAAAAGATAATAAAAGTTTAATATGTTCGGAATGTGGAATGAAAGAAATTCAGGAACCATTAGAGGAATTATTAAATAATTATGGGATAGAAATATATTAAATTGTTAAATATAAAATACTCTAAAAAAATGTGTATGAAAATAAATCATGCATATTTTTTTGTAATATTTTCAAAAATATGATAGAATATCTTTAACAAAAAGGAGGAAAGGTGACTTTGACTTTAACACAATTAATAGATATAATATTAGATTCCAAAATGAGTGAAAATAGTAATTTCATAAGAATTACATATTACGAAATAAAAATTAAATGTAACCTAAATAATGAGCAATGTGATGAATTTATTAGACAAGCTAAAATAAAGTTAGAAAACATGAATTTTAAAGTATATCTCCAAGACGAAAAATATAGCTATGAAAATGCTAGCAGAACGGTTCAAATTAATGAGGTACTGATAGCGATAAGAAACCAAAACAATAAACAAGTAAATAAAAAAAATAAATATAAAAAAGGATGAAATAATATATGAGAAAAACTTATTTGCAGATAGGAGCAGCAAGATTATTAGATATAAGAGTTATTGCAGACAATAAAATAATTTATGAAGGAGCTGTCGATACAGCACCTCAAGAGATTAAAAGTTTGAAATATTATGATGTTAATGTAAACAGCGATAAAGTTGAATACAAGGTAGAGTTAGAACAATAAAAAAAGATATTATATGAGGAGGAAAAATGATAACAATAAAATTAGAAAATAATATTGATAAAGAGATTGATGATATAATAGACAATGAATTTAATAAATTCGCAAAGAAAAATGGAATTGTATGTGACTATGAGCCATTTACTTTTATTGCAAGAGAAAATGAGCATATTGTTGGAATATTAACAGGACACTCTTATTATAACGAAGTGCATATTGGAGATCTTATTGTAAAAGAAGAATACAGAAATAAGAAAATTGGAACTAAACTTGTAAATGCTGTTGAAGAATATTATAAGGATAAAAGATTTAGAAACATAAATTTAACTACTTATGGTTTTCAAGCACCAACGTTTTATGAAAAATGTGGTTTCAAGATTGAATTTATCAGGGAAGACAAAGGAAATTCAAAACTAACAAAATATTTTTTAATTAAATATATTCAGGATTAATTAAATAGGTAAGAGGAAAAAATAATGAATTTAAATGTATTTGATGTTGTTGAATTAACAGATGGTAGAAAAGCAACAATTTTAAACATAGATAAAAATAAATATAAAGTTGAGATAATGTCAAAAGATTTCTCATATTCTAGTATTGAAAAAATATCAGTAAAACAAATAAAAAATATAATATACAAAAAGAGTTAGGAGATAAAAATGGTTGAAATTAAACAAATTTTTGAAAAAGAAAAATTTAAACAACATTAAATAAATTTCAAAAAAGACTTTACATAAATTCAAAAAAATTATAAAATATTTATTACAAAAACATATAAACTTTTTCTATTAAGCAATACGAAAGGTGTGACAATAATGAAAAACTATCAGCAAGATATTCTGACAATTTTAAAAAGGATTTTTAGAATTGGTAAAGCTTTTTCTGCTTTTGCAGACTCATTTGGAATAGATAATATTTCAAATAATGAAAGTAAAGACTCTTTCACAGATCATATAGGAGGATATTCATATTCTAATTCATGGTGTCGGACATATAATAATGGTATAACATCTACAGAAGATGAATATGGTAATTTACGCTTCAGCAATGGAGAGTATGCAACCAGAACATCAGATGGATATTATTATTTTTCGAACGGAATAACAGGATATGAAGATTCATATGGAGATATCCATTTAAGTAATGGGCAAGTTATTATAAAAAAATAGAAAAAGTCTAGAGAGACTAGAAGTTTCTGGTCTCTCTTTTTATGTAAATAATTGACATAAAAAGGAAAAAATGATATAATTAAGCAGAAAGTATAATAGAGAAGGAGCCTATTATGGAAATAAAAGATGAAATAAATCAAATAAATTCAATTATTAATAAGTTAGATGTTATTCGAGATGATGAATGGCAAAAAAAAGAAGATGAAACTGAAGAAGAATTTAATAATAGATTAGAGGTAATAGAAGAAGAATTGGAAGAAGAACTATTAGATTATATTTCTGATAGTTTATTAGCCGAACAAGAAATAAATGAAGAAGAAGCAATTAAAGAAGCTCAAGAAAAAATAAGGGCTGATTATGAATTATTTAGTGATGCTTTTATAAAAAGTGATAATGGAATAATTACACTAAAAAGCGAAGAAGAATTAACGACATTAGGTTATGACACTCCAGAAGAAGTTGAAAAGCTAAATTCAATAGCAGAAAATATTAATTCGCCTGAAATATATATTAATAAAATAAAAGACAGCATACACGCAAGTAAAGACATTGATGCTGAAATAGATAGAAAAATGGAACTTGCAAAAACCATTATTGCTGCAAAAAAAAGAGGTGAAACTCTTCCAAGTAGTTTAAATCCATCTATAGAAAAAGATAAGTTTGAAAAAGCGAATACATACATTGCTAATACAACAGCTTTAAGAAAAGTCCCATTTGTTCAAAATGAATATATAAATAACAATTATATAGCTGAAAGAAGATATAATAATGTAATAAGAAATATTACAAACAATACTACAACGAAAAGTACAAGTGGCAGAACTGCTACAACAAATACTACTTCACAAACTACCACTCCAGTAATTTCTGCAACTGAAACTAAAATTGTAACAAGAAGAATTCCAGAAAGAAAAAATACACTTTATACAAATTTTGAAAAAAAGCTAGATAAAACCAATGATTTAACTAAACAGAAAATTAAAGCAAGAACAGAGCTAAAAGGTATATTTAAGGATTATAGTTTATCATTGAAAAGTGGTAAAGCTGGAGATTTATCTGCATTAAAAGATGAAATAAAAAGAATTGAAAATAAATTTCCTAATCTTATAACTGAAGAACTAGTGGGAAAAATTGCAAAACAATTTAGTATAGACTTAGAAGATAAAATTAAAAATAGCAACAATATAAATCCGGAAAATAATACGGAAAATGATTTGGATTGTAATGCACAAACATTGCAACCTCCAATAGATACTCAAGCTATTGCACAAGAAGATATAACAGCAGAATCAATAAATCCACCTGTGATACCAGAAGAACAAAGTGGAAAATTAAAGCAACATGATGCTAATAAAAAGATTGATGAAGATAATGTAAATCAGGTTATTCCAGCTCAAACAAGCTCACAAAGTGTATTAACCTCAGAAAATTCTCAACCTCATACTAAAAAATCTGAAATAAATGACCAAATAGAAACAAAAAATCAAGATGCAGAAAAATTTGATTCTAGAAGAGAAGATATACTTAAAATGATATCTGATTTTGATATTGATAGAAATACCGTTTTTAAAATGCCTGAAAGATATTTGTTTTTTATTCCAAGCTATTTAAAAACTAATAATGACTCTTATGTCCGCAATAAATTTAATAGTATGCTTGATACACTAGAAAAAGGCTTACAAGATGATTTTGTAGAAAAATTAAATAGCCATGATATACCATTTAATATTGGATTATTAGATAATTTATATCAACTATATGATAGTGAGAATGGTTTGGGTGTAGTTAATCAAGATAGAAAAAAAGCAATAGAATTTCTTCACAAGGAATTAAATTATTTTGCAAATTTGAGAACACAGGTATATTCTGCTAATAATAGTATAGAAAGAATCAAAAATGAAGCTAAATTCAGTGATGCCTTAGTTAAGTTAAAAGGAAGTGAATTATCAAGAAGAATTCCAGTTATGCCATTAGTTATTGAACATGAACTTGCAAAAAGAAATAAAGAAACCTCAAATGTATTAAAAATGGTAAGCACTTATAAAGAAAGAATAAAAAATGGAAGCTCAGTTTCAGAAGTTGAATTAGATGAATTAGGAAAAATTGCTTATGAAGGTATAAAAGATTTATCAGGAAATGTTATATTAGCTCCAGATGAAGTGTTTGCTAGGGATATATACACAAAACTAGTGAATGATTATGGAGATAAAAGAATAGAAGCAAACTATAATAGATTATATTCATTGTATTCAGATAATACACTTCCAACATACGATGAACAAATGGCTAACACAATAAAGGAAAAAATGAAACAAAAAGGAATAACAATAACAAAGATAGAAAAAAATAGTAATAAAAAGACTAAAAATAATTCACAGACTTTTGTGTGTAGTGATTTGCATGGCCAATATGAAACTTATAAAGCAATTACTAAAAGGTTGAAAAATAAAGATAAATTGTATATTTTGGGAGATGTAATAGACAGAGGACCTGGTGGAATAAAAATTCTACAAGATATAATGAGAAGAAAATCAAGAGGACAAGTTGAATTTTTAGTTGGTAATCATGAATTAATGATGATCCAATCGTTAATTTTGAATGATGAACAGGCAAGAAAAAATTGGGAACAAAGGAATGGCGGAGATATTACAAGAAAAGCATTTGAAGGATTAAGCGCTGATGAACAAAGTAAAATCAAAAATTTTCTTTTAGACTCATGCCTATATAAGAATATCAATATTGATTCACAACAAGTTCATTTAACACATGCTAAAGCTATACAGGATGAAAATAGTTCTCAAAGTAAAACTGTGAGAGAAATGATAAGTGATGGAAAATTGGATTTGATGGCTGAAGCTCTATGGTTTAGAGGAGAAGATGCTATATCAAGCCAAAAAATTAGCAGACCTGGTAGTCTTACTATAATTGGACATACTCCAACAGAAAGTAGGATGATAGAATATAAAGATGGGTATATTGACATTGATTGTGGAGCAGGCGAAGATAAAAAGGCATCTTTAGTAAATTTGAGTAGTGGAACAGTTGAATATTTTGATGTTCAAAAAGAAAGAGCAAAGGAAGACAAAAATAGATAATACAATCATTCTACCTTCATATGAGTTAAATAATCTGGGGAAAAATAGACATAAAAATTTAGAAAAATATA
>ERZ824978.244-NODE-244-length-84086-cov-5.766455_pt1 | contig 84086 bp, 80 predicted proteins | sample MGYA00519860_ERZ824978 | MGnify/ENA primary metagenome ERZ824978 (study PRJEB31778, sample SAMEA3449184) | human gut metagenome | biome: human gut; feature: human-associated habitat; material: faeces | place: United Kingdom | collected 2010/2012 ... | reverse complement strand
ACAGGCATGGCCTACGCTAAAAACTTGCCACTGGCAAGTTTTCTTAACGCTGCGGGGTTTCCCCTCTTTTCAGTGGGGCTTGAACTTTGTAAGGTGGTATACCACGAGGTGAGTGGTTAATCTTTTTTCTCTTTCGCCTTCCGCACCTGCGTCACCAAGAACACCCAGGCAAACACATAGCTCAGTGCCACCAAGATCTCTGCATAGCGCATCCGTGCCCGCACCAGTCCCACATAAGGCAGGATGAACACGGTCAGGATAGTGGCCGTCCAGAAGGCCACGTTGATGGCACGCACCTGGAGGGGGAGTTTTTTCTTCTTGTCCTCCTGCCGGTACCGTTTGGGGATGACGAACAGGATGAGGACTGCACCCACCAGGTAGCACAGGATGGTGATGACGGCGCAGAGAGGAAAGAGGAGGGAGGTGAACATGGCCAGCAGGGCGAACACGGCGCCTACGCCGGAGAGCATGAGTAACAGGCGGTACAGGGTCTGATGATTGTGCATTTAAGATTCCTCCTAACAGTCCGGCGGGCGTATCAGCCCAGCACTTCTTTGGCAATGTCAGCGCTCTGCTTGGCGTCTTTGGCGTAGTAGTCTGCGCCGATCTCGGTGGCGTACTCCGGCGTCAGCACTGCACCGCCCACCAGGGTCTTGCAGGGGTGACCGCTGTGTTTCAAAGCATCAATGGTGGCGGCCATGCTGGGGACGGTGGTGGTCATCAGGGCGGACAGGCCGATGAGGGACACGTCCTGGGTCACGGCAGTCTCCACCACCTTTTCCGGCGGCACGTCCCGACCCAGGTCGATGACCTGATAGCCGTAGTTTTCCAAGATGACCTTGACAATATTTTTGCCGATGTCGTGAATATCCCCCTGGACGGTGGCCAGGATGATCTTCCCCTTGGAGACCTGCTGGCCACCCTGAGCCAAAATATGCTCCTTGATGACCTCAAAGGCTTCACTGGAGGCGTTGGCAGAGTTGATGAGCTGGGGCAGGAAGATCTCGCCCTTCTCGTACCGCTTGCCTACTGTGTCCAAAGCGGGGATGAGCTTCTGATTGATGATGTCCAGCGGCTCTGTTGTCTCCAACAGCGCACGGGTCAGCTGGGCACATTCCGCCTTCAACCCCCGTGCTACTGCCGTCTCCAAATCCACCTGGGTGGCTGGGGCAGAGGTGGCTGGGGCAGGGGCTGCGTTGGCGAAGCGGGCGATATAGGCGGCGCTGTCTTTGTCCTCTCCGGAGAGCACCTTGAAGGCGGCGATGGCATCCATGATGGCCGCCTGGTTGGGATTGACGATAGGCAGATCCAGGCCGCAGTGGAGGGCTTGGATGAGGAAATTGGAGGTGATGTGCATCCGTTCCGGCAGGCCGAAGCTGATGTTGGACACGCCCAACATGGTGTGCAGTCCCAGCTCCTCCGTCACCCGACGCACGGCGTTCAGTGTCTCCTGCGCCTGCTCCTGCTGGGCGGAGACGGTGAGGGTCAGGCAGTCAATGATGACGTCCTCTTTGGGGATGCCATGGGCCAGCGCGGCGTTCAAAATCCGCTCCGCCAGGTCAAACCGCTGCTGTGCCGTCTCCGGCAGGCCGTTCTCGTCCATGGCCAGCCCCACCACGGCAGCGCCGTACTTCTTCACGATGGGCAAGATGGCCTCCAAAATCTCCGCCTTGCCGTTGACCGAGTTGACGATGGCACGGCCGCAGCAGGCACGCAGACCGGCCTCGATGACCTCCGGATTGGTGGAGTCAATTTGCAGGGGCAGGGAGACCACCGACTGGATGGCCTTCACCACGTCGGTCATCATGGACACCTCGTCGATGCCAGGCAGACCTACGTTCACGTCCAAAATGTCCGCGCCTGCGTCCTGCTGAGCCATGGCTTGGTTCAGGATATAGTCCAGATCGTGTTCCCGCAGTGCCTGCTGGAACCGCTTTTTACCGGTGGGGTTGATGCGCTCGCCCACCACTCGCACGCCGGTGAGCTCCGCCACCTGAGAGGCAGAGCAGACCCCGCGGCGCTTGGGCGGACGGGTCACTTCCGGCGGCTGGGTGCCGATGGCGTGGCGCAGCTCCTGGATGAACGCCGGAGATGTGCCACAGCAGCCGCCCAGGATACGGACGCCAAGCTGGGTGAAAGGCACCATCTCTCGGGCGAACTCCGCCGCTGTGATGGTGTATTCATTGGTCTGGGGGTCGGGCAGACCGGCGTTGGGCTTGACCACCAGGGGCAAGTCCGTCCACTGCCGCAGCTCCTCCGCCAACGATAAAATCTCAGCTGGCCCCAGGGAGCAGTTGAAGCCCACGGCGTCCACCCCCAGCCCTTCCAGAGTCATGGCCATAGCGGGGACGGTGGTGCCGGTGAAGGTGCGGCCGTTGCCCTCAAAGCTCATGGTGGCCAGGATGGGCAGGTGCGTGTGCTCTTTGGCGGCCAGGACGGCGGCTTTCATATCATAGAGGTCGGTGAAGGTCTCAAATACAATGAGATCTGCTCCGGCGTCCTGAGCGGCCACCACCATCTCTCGGTACAGTTCATAGGCGTCCTCAAAGGATAGGGTGCCCAATGGCTCCAGCAGCTGCCCGATGGGGCCGCAGTCGAAGGCCACATAGGTCTCCGTCCCGGCGGCGGCGTCCTGCGCCAGCTGGATGCCCTTGGTGATGACCTGGGCGGGGGTGTAGCCGCTGTTCTTCAGTTTATACCCATTGGCCTGGAAGGTGTTGGCGTAAATGACTTGACTGCCGGCGGCGATATAGCGGCGGTGGATGTTGGCCACCACCGCCGGGTCAGTGAAGCAGAGCAGTTCCGGCAGTTCCCCCAGCTTCAGCCCGGCGGCTTGGAGCTGGGTACCCATAGCGCCGTCCAGCAGCAGATACCCGCTGCGCAGGCGTTGGCGAAGGTCTGTCATGATGAGACTCCTTTCTCTTTGTGGCAGATGCGGCCGGAACGGCGGATCTGACAGGAATGGTAGAGACGACAGCCCACGCAGCCAGGCTGCGGAGGCTGAGGTGGGGTAGGGGAGATGCCCAAAAGGGCGGTAACGGATTTCCGAGGGAGGAGCAGGTGGTTGGCGCTGACGGTCAGACCCAACCGGCGCTGGGTGTCCATCAGGGCGCACAGGTCGGATTGCAGCTGCAAGGGCAGGTCGCCATAGCCAGGGCTGTACCGCCCGGTTAAAAACTGTCCCCGTTCCTCCACTTTTTTGCGCAGGTAGTCTTCCACCTGGTCGCACAGGCACTCGATGGCGGCGCTGGCGCAGCCGTCCAGAATCACCGCTTGACTCAGATCCCGTGCCTGTGTCCGGCGGATGAGCTGCTCTGTCTCCAGTCCCAAGGTGGCGGCCAGGAGGATGCAGTGGGTGCAGCCGTCCAGGTGACGGCGGATGTCCTGACCATCCAGGCGGACACGGGTGCCTTCGAGGGAAAAGTCCGTCAGAGGAAAGGCACGCCAGGTGACCTTGGGGGTGACGGCGGCCAACAGCTGCTGTCCGCACTGCTCCACCTCCGCCAACAGCCCTGCCGGAGGCACGGCGTGCCCACCGCCCAGATAGCGCAGCACCTCATTGGGGTCGATGGACAGGGGAGCAGGTTGGAACATAGCAGAAGCACCTCCGAGATTTGGTTCAGCGGTTGGATAGGAAAAGGGAAACCCCAGTCAATTTGACAGGGGTTTCACGGAAAAAAGTTCACGGATTGGGTTGGGAGCTTTTCTCCAGAACCCAGCGCTTGAAGGTTCCGGGAGAGACGTGGAGCATCTGGGCAGCGGAGCGCGCACTGATCTCGCCGGCCGTATACATGGCGTACACGGAGGCGAATTTACGCGGCCGTTTTGCAGGGGGCCGACCCAGGCGGACACCCCGGTCACGGGCATTTTTCAGCCCTTCACTTTGGCGTTTGACCAAATCCGCATGACGGTTTGCCTCATCCTGACGAATCAGCTCCAGAATCTGTTCCGCCAACGCTTCATCCGCCAGCAGATTGCGAATCTTACATTCAGTTTCCTTCAACACGGGGACCCCTCCAAATCATCCATGTGAATTCCGCGGAACCCTTGAAAAGCGCCCGATGGAACGGGTTCCACAGTAACTTCATTATATTGAATGTGTTTGGGGTTGTCAACGAAAAAAATCAATATTTTTGGGAAATGGGTCGAAGGAAGTGTCTGTTTGTGGACTTTCTTTGTGCATAAGAGAAACACACCGAGGAGCGGATCCTCGGTGTGTTTGGGTTTTATCTGACTAGCGGAGCATTCAATAAAAGCCTCGCAGAGTTCCGGCAGGATGCCGGAATAGAATGCTTGTATTTTACCGAAACCCAGTTAGATCTTCTTCCACTGAACGCCCTGCTTGGTGTCCTTCAGCTCGATGCCCATGGCCTTCAGCTCATCACGGATGCGATCCGCTTCCGCCCAGTTCTTGGCGGCACGAGCGGCCTGACGGTCGGCGATCATCTGCTCTACCTTTTCGTCCAGGCTCTCCTCCTTCCGGCTGTACAGCAGACCCAGCACATCGGTGAACTCATGCACCATGTCCAGGCAAGCCTGTGCGCCAGCCTTGGTGGGCTGGTTTTCGTCGGCGGTGGCGATGTTGATGGCACGCACCAGCTCGAACAGGACGGAGATGGCGTTGGCGGTGTTGAAATCATCGTCCATGGCCTCGTCGAACCGCTGGCGGTAGCTGTCGAAGGTGTCTGCCAAAGCGGCTTCTGCGGCGTTTTTGTCGCCCTCAGCACCGTTTGCCGCCAGGTACTTCAGGTGATCCTCGGCGGAGTACAGGCGATCCAGAGAGTTCTGTGCCTGATGGAGGATGTCGGCGGAGTAGTTCAGGGGGCTGCGATAGTGGGCGGAGAGCATGAACAGACGGATGGTCTCGTAGCCGTAGGCTTCTGCCGCTTCTCGGACGGTGAAGAAGTTGCCCAGGGACTTGGACATCTTCCGGTTGTCGATGTTCAGGAAGCCGTTGTGCATCCAGTAGTGGACGAACTCACAGCCGTTGGCCGCTTCGGACTGGGCGATCTCATTTTCGTGGTGGGGGAACTGCAAATCCTCCCCGCCGCAGTGGATGTCGATGGTCTTGCCCAGGTAGCGGTTGGACATGGCGGAACATTCGATGTGCCAGCCGGGACGGCCGGGCCCCCAGGGGGAATCCCAAGCGGGTTCGCCGGGCTTAGCGGCCTTCCACAGGGCGAAGTCCAGGGGATTTTCCTTCACGTCTCCCACGGCGATACGGGCGCCGGACTGGAGATCCTCGATGGGCTGATGGGAGAGCTTGCCGTAGCCCTTGAATTTCAGGGTGCGATAGTACACATCGCCATTTTCCACCGGATAGGCGTAGCCCTTGTCGATGAGGGTCTGCACCATGTCGATGATCTGCTGCATATTTTCCGTGGCCTTGGGGTGGATGGTGGCGGGACGGACGCCCAGACCCTGTGCATCGGTGAAGTACTCCTGGATGTACTTTTCTGCCACTTCCTGGGAGGCGATGCCCTCCTCGTTGGCACGCTTGATGATTTTGTCGTCCACATCGGTGAAGTTCTGGACGAAGGTCACATCGTAGCCGCGGTATTCAAAATAACGGCGCAGGACATCAAAGAGGATGATGGGGCGGGCATTGCCCACATGGATGAAATTGTACACCGTGGGGCCGCAGGCGTAGATGCTCACCTTGCCCGGCTGGATGGGGACGAATTCTTCCTTCTGACGGGACATGGAATTGAAAATCTTCATACGAAAAACTCCTTCTTCATGCGTTCAAAGTTTGGACGGCAGGACAAAGAAAATCGCCTCCCGCCCAGGTAGGCAAGAGGCGATGGAAAAATCGCGGTTCCACTCTCATTTATCACTCGAACAGGCCGGTAACGAGGCCAAGACGGGGACATTACTCCCTTGCTCCCGGGCGCACTTCACACAGAGCCGCAGGAGCCGGCTTTCATCCGATGGCCTGCCCTCGCTGGAACTGCCGCTTGAGCTGTGTTACTCTTCCCGTTCCGCGCAAATGATCATATCGAGCTTCATCGTATCATCTCTGCCGCCCGATGTCAAGGAAAATCCTTACTTGTTCCAGTTCAGGACGTCCCGATTTTTCACAAAATACTCGATGCCGGAGTAGGCGGTGGTGACCAAGATGACCCCGTTGCACACCCAGTCCAGGGGCTGGATGCAGAGCAGGAGCATGATGCAGATGCATACCATGGTAGAGGCGGTCTTGACCTTGCCTGACCACCCGGCGGCGATGACCCGTCCGTTGTCCACTGCGATCATCCGCAGAGCGGAGACGGCCAGTTCTCGGGCGATGACCACCACCAAGATCCATGCCGGCATCCGTCCCCAGCTGACGAACATGGACATGGCGGACAGGACGAGGACTTTGTCTGCGATGGGATCCATGAATTTGCCGAAATCCGTGACCTGGTTGCGGTGACGGGCGATGTAGCCGTCCAGAAAATCGCTGAGGGAGGCCAGAATAAAGATGGCCAAGGCAACGGGCAGGTGGTAGGGGAAATCCAGGTAGCAAACGAGCAAAAAGAGGGGGATCAAGATCACCCGGAACAGTGTAATTTTATTGGCTGTGTTCAAAAGGATTCACCTGCTTCTGTGTCGTCGATTTCTCCCATCATATCACCATCCGCAACATCCGTCAATCGCACTGGCACAAAGGTGCCGGCAGGGAGATCACCGGCGGCGGTGAAATACACATGACCGTCAATATCAGGGGAGTCAGCATAAGTGCGCCCTACGAAACAGCCCATCTCGTCATCGAAGCCTTCGCACAGCACCTCCACCGTTTCGCCCAGACGGCTTTCGTTGTAGGCGTCCATGACTCGGCTTTGAAGCTCCACCAGCAGCTCCAGCCGATGGGCGGCCACATCCGGCTCCACCTGGTCAGGCATACTGGCGGCAGGGGTGCCTTCCTCCGGAGAGTACTGGAACACACCGGCACGCACCAGGTGTTCTTCCCGCAAAAAGTCGCACAGCTCCTCAAATTCCGCTTCCGTCTCGCCGGGCAGGCCAGTGATGAGAGAGGTGCGAAAGACGGCGTTGGGGATTTTTGCGCGAATCTTGTCCAGCAGCGCCACGATCTCCGCCTTGGAGCCGCGGCGGCACATGGCGGTCAAGATCCGATCACTGCAATGCTGGAGGGGGATGTCAAAGTAAGGCAAGATCTTTTCTTCCGATGCAATGGTGTCGATCAGCTCATCAGTGAGCTGGTCGGGATACATATAGTGCAGACGAATCCAGTGGAAGTTCATCTTGCACAGCTGCCGCAGCAGCTCCGGCAGACGGCGGGCGCCGTACAAGTCCATGCCGTATCGGGTGATGTCCTGGGCGATGATGATTAGCTCCTTCACCCCATTCTCAGACAGGGTGTGGGCTTCCTGCAAAATGTCCTCCGCCGGACGGCTCCGGTACTTGCCTCGCAGCTTGGGGATGACGCAGAAGGCACAGTGGTTGCTGCACCCCTCGGCGATCTTCAGGTAGGCCAGGTAATTCGGGGTGGACAGCAGCCGCTGTCCACCTTCGTTGGTATGGTCGATGTCCCCGTAAAATTCCGGCGTCCGGTCGGCCATGACTTCCTCAATGGCCTGGACGATGTCGGTGTAGTTGCCCGTGCCCAAAATGCCGTCCACTTCGGGCAGGGATTCCTTGATCTCCTCCCGATAGCGTTGGGCAAGACAGCCGGAGACTAAGATCTTCTTCACCTGGCCAGCCTCTTTCAGTTGAGCCACTTGTAAGATCTGGCCGATGGCCTCCTCCTTGGCGGCATCAATGAAGCCGCAGGTGTTGATGACACATACATCTGCCCCCTCCGGAGTGGGGAGCAGGAGATGACCAGCGGCCTGGGTGAGATACATCATCTGTTCGCAGTTGATGCGGTTTTTGTCGCAGCCCAGGGAGATAAAAGCGACGTTATAATGATTCAAAGGAAATTCCTCCTAGGGATAGGGTTCAAATTCATCCTGCGCCTCCTTGTACCGGCTCAGCCCCTCCTGGATCTCGCTCCAGGAGAACCCGCGCCGAGCCAGAAAGGCGGACACCTTGCCCAGCTCCTTCCGGTCGGGTACTTTATTGCGCAGTTTTTTCTCAATCAGCCGGTCGAGCACATCCTCCGGCGTCTCCACCTCCGACAGAGCGTCCTCCCAATAGGTACGGGGAACCTTGCGACGGTACAGCTCAGACTGGATTTTTCGTGTGCCGTAGCCCCGTCCAGCGTAGTGCCGTGCCAAAATCTTGGCGTACTGCCCGTCATTCAGCGCCCCGATCTCCTCCATATAGTCGGCGGCAGCTTGCGCATTTTCTCGGCTGTGCCCTTTTTGGGTGAGCTTATCCACCAGCTCCCCCTTGGACAGGGCACGGGAGCCGATGATGCGGGCGGCGGCGGACATGGCCTGACTGCGGCTGGCGCAGCGGGTCAGCTCGGCGTAGGTGTCCTCCTCCAAGGTCAGACCGGCGCAGAGGGAAAAGCGAAGCATTTCGTCCTCGGTGACTTTGAGCAGCTTCTCCCCCTCGAAAAAGACCAGATACCGCCCCTGGACATGGGGGGAGGGCTGGATCCGTTGGATGCGGCGCATCAGTCCTCAAAGTCCTCCGCCGTCACATCAATGGATTCGGCAGGCTCCACAGATCGGCCAGCGGCTTTGGCAGCGGCCAGGGACTGGCGGCTCATGAGCTTGTAGGCGTTGGCGCGGATCTCTGTCTCCAATGCCTGGGCTTCCTCTGGATGCTCTTTGAAATAGTTCTTGGCATTGTCTCGCCCCTGCCCCAAGCGGGTCTCGCCCATGGAGAACCAGCTGCCGGACTTTTCCACCAGCCCCAGCTGAACGCCCAGGTCGATCAGCTCCCCTTCCTTGGAGATGCCTTCGCCGTACATGATGTCAAACTCCGCTTCCCGGAAGGGAGGAGCCACCTTGTTCTTGACCACTTTGGCGCGGGTGTGGCTTCCGATCATGTCGGTGCCCACCTTCAAGGTCTGCACCTTGCGGATGTCGATGCGCACGGAGGCATAGAATTTCAAGGCACGGCCGCCGGTGGTCACTTCCGGGTTGCCGTAGACCACGCCGATCTTCTCACGGAGCTGGTTGATGAAGATGACGATGCAGTGGGTCTTAGAGATACAGCCTGCCAGCTTCCGCAGCGCCTGGCTCATCAGTCGGGCGTGAAGCCCCACGAAGCTCTCTCCCATCTCCCCCTCGATCTCCGCACGGGGCACCAGAGCGGCCACCGAGTCCACTACCACCAGATCCACTGCGCCGGAGCGCACCAGCTGTTCGGTGATCTCCAATCCCTGCTCGCCGGTGTCCGGCTGGGAGATGAGCATGGAGTTGATGTCCACACCCAACGCCTGGGCGTAGGTGGGATCCATAGCGTGTTCGGCGTCGATATAGGCCACTTCGCCGCCCATCTTCTGAGCTTGCGCCACCACATGGAGCGCCAGGGTGGTCTTGCCGGAGGATTCCGGCCCATAGATTTCAATGATACGGCCACGGGGCAGGCCGCCGATGCCCAGCGCCAAGTCCAGGGACAGGGAACCGGTGGGGACGGCGTCCACCTGTATATTGGGTCGGTCGCTCATGCGCATGATAGAACCTTTGCCATACGCGCGCTCGATCTGGGCGATGGCAGTGGCCAATGCTTTCTCCTTATCAGCGGCGGGAGCAGCGGTGTATGCACTGTTGTTTTTCTTTGCTGTTGCCATAAGATACCTTCATCCTTTTCCAAAATCAGGTTTAAGTGTGTGTAAAATCGGCGTCACAACGTGGCTTCTACGCCACGGAGGATGCCGTTGTAGTCCTTGTGTTGGGTGATGTTTCGATACCCGTACTGAGCCAAAAGATCGGATACATCCTCCGCCTGGTCGTACCCCACTTCAAACAGGAGCGTCCCCTGCCGCCGCAAGGCCAGCTTCCAGTGCTGAGCCAGGTAACGGTAGAACGCCAGACCATCTGCCCCACCGTCCAGCGCCAGCAGCGGCTCGTAGTCCCGCACGGACACATCCAGCCCGGGAATGTCTCCAGAGCGGATGTAGGGGGGATTGCAGACGATGACGTTGAAATCCCCCAAAAAGTGGGTGGGCGGCTGAAGGGCGTCCACAGTCAGGATGGTGGTGCGGGTGGCCAGGCCATTTTGACGGGCGTTCTGCCGGCAGATTCGGAGGGCGTCCTCGGACAGGTCGCCCAGCACCACCCGACAGTTTTCCGCGTGCTTGGCCACGGCCAGACCGATGCAGCCGCTGCCGGTGCATAGATCCAGCACCCGACCGTGTTCCCCTGCCGCTTTGGCCAGCTCAATGGCACGGGCGGCGATGATCTCTGTGTCCGGACGGGGGATGAGGACGGCAGGAGTCACCGTCAGGGGCAGGCCATAAAAGTTCCACTGGCCGATGATATAGGCCACCGGCTCACCGGCCAGGCGGCGCTGGACATCTGCTTCCAGCTGTTCCTCCACCGGACGGGGGGCGTACAGGCGGCTGTCTTTGAAAAATTCCTCCTGGCTCTTGCCTGCGGCGCGGCAGATGAGCTCCCGTGCTTCCAACTGCGCCGCCTCCACGCCCGCTTTCCGCAGGCGCTGACGGATGTCCAAATATAAGTCGTTATAAGTCTTTGCCATGTCTCTCTGCCTCTCCAACCTTACGAAATCTGAAACCAGCTCACCAAGCGTCCTGCCCCTTCTTCTCCGGAATGACTGCCTTCAGGGAGGCGATGCCCACCTGGATCATGGAGTCGTCTGGCGGGTTGGTGGTGAAGTTCTGAAGCCACAGGCCGGGGGCAGTGACAAAGCGGGTCACCGGATTGTCGTGGCGCCCCACATAGCGGTTGATCTCATAGGCGATGCCCACCAGCACCGGCAGCAGAAGCAGCTTGCAGACCATTTGCAGCAGGATGCCGTCCACCTGGACGATGGAAAAGAGCAGGATGGACAGCACCAGCACCACAAAAAGGAAGCTGGTACCGCAGCGGGGGTGGTGCCGCGGCATATTGCGGACGTTCTCCACCGTCAGCTCCAACCCCTTTTCGTAGCAGAAGATAGACTGATGTTCTGCCCCGTGGTAGGCAAAGACCCGCTTGATGTCCTTCTGCTTGGAGCAGAGGATGAGATAGGCCAAAAAGATGGCGATGCGCAGCACGCCCTCCAGCAGGTTGCACACCAGGTAACTGGAAATAACTTTTTGCAGCAGGCCGCCCAAAAAGGCCGGCAGCAGGATGAACAGGCAGACGGAAAAGCCAATGCCCAGGATGACAGCCAGAGCAACCACGATTTTGGTCATTCCCTCGCTGCCCAGCTTGTTTTCCAGCCAAGTCTCAAACTTGGACGGCTGCACTTCCTCCTCCTCGTCCTCCGGATAGAACTCGGCGGAGTACATCAGTGCCTTCACGCCTTTGACCATGGAATCCAGAAAGTTCACCGCGCCCCGAATCAAGGGCACGCCCAGGATGGGGTGCCGTTCCTTGATGAGATGCAGTTCCTCGATCTTGGTCTCCAGCTCCCCGTCTGGTTTCCGGATGACGATGGCCTGTTTTTCCGGGCCACGCATTAAGATCCCCTCGATGAGCGCCTGACCACCGATGGTGGTGCGGAAATCCTGAGGGTGTTCGGATGGTTTGTTCATAGGTAAATTGATCTCCTTGTTACGGTTCTTGAACGGTGGGGTTGAGCATGGGCAAGCGGATGGTCACAATGCAGCCGCCCCCCTCGGCGTTGGCGATGGTGAGCTGTCCGTTGAGACGGGTGATGATCTCGTCACAGACTGCCAGACCGATGCCGCTGCCCCGAGCCTTGGAGGAGCCTTTGTAGAACTTCTCCTTCACATGGGGCAAGTCTTTCTCCGCCACGCCGGGGCCGTGATCTCGGATGAAGATGACCACCGCATCCCCTTCCCGTTCCAGGCCAACTTCAATGACCTGGTCACTGCCGCCGTGCTTGGCGGCGTTGTCCAGCAGGTTGGAAAACACCTGCCGCAGCCGTTCCGGATCGCCGGGGATAGGCGGGAATTCCTCCTCGCAAGGATGATAGTCCAGCCGGATGTGTTTTTTCCGGTATAGCTGCCGGTAAGTGAATATAGCATCTTCAAATTCTGCCTGGATGTCCACCGGCTCCACGTTCAGCGTGAACCGGCCGTCCTCAATACGTGAGAACTCCAACAGCTCCTCCACCATCTTGGACAGGCGGTGCCCCTCGCTGACGACAATGGACAGACCCTTCTGGATGCTCTCCGGATCCGTCACTTCGCCGGACAGCAGCGTTTCGCTCCAGCCGTTGATGGCGGTCAAAGGGGTGCGCAGCTCGTGGGAGACGGAGGAGATGAACTCGGTCTGCATCTTGTTGTTCTGGCTGATCTTCTGGGACATCTCGTTGATGGTGGTGGCCAGCTCCCCGATCTCATCATCGTATTTCGGCTCGATCTGGATCCCGTAGCTGCCGGCTGCAATGCGTTTGGCTGTCTCGGTGATGCTGGCCATGGGCTCGACGATGGAGCGGATAAAGTACAGGTTGGTCACATACACCATGGTCACTGCGGCCAGACTGACTCCCAAGGCGATGAGGATGAGCAGCAGGAACTGATGATCCACCAATTCCAAGCTGGACACCAGCCGCACCACCCCCTTGATCTCCTCTCCATAGAAGATGGGGCAGGAGACTGCCATGATGCGCTCTCCTGTGGCGGGGTTCTGTCCGGACCAGGAGGAGACTTCCTGCTGCTTGATGGCGGAGGTGATGTCCGCCGTGTCCGGACTGCCGCCGGAGGTGAGGCCGTAGGAGGACAGGACGATCTGGCCGGAGGTGTTGATGAATTGCAGCTCCAGGGATTCCTGCTTGTCGAAGTCGTTGATATAGTAGTTGGCCATCTCCAGATACACCTGCTCCGAGGTGGCGTAGTTGGAGAAAAAGTCGCTGACCGCAGTGGCTCGAGTCTGCATAGCGGAGCAGATGCTGTTATAGTAGTAGTTCCCCACAAAGGCGGAGAAGGCGGTCACAGCCAACAGCAGCACAAAGAAGACCATGCCGATGCTGTTGACCATCCAGCGCCGGCGAATGCCTTTATTGATTCCTTTTTTCATAGGCAGCTCATCCCGTCATAAGGAGCCGGATAGGGCTCCGGCATCACAGTTAAAATCCCCATTTGTATCCATAACCCCAAACGGTGGTGATATAGGTGGGATTGGTGGGGTCGTCCTCCACCTTCAGACGCAGACGGCGGATGTTCACGTCCACGATCTTCACTTCCCCATAGTAGTCCCGCCCCCAGACGGACTCCAAAATCTCATCCCGAGACAGGGCTTTGCCTGGGTTGTCCATAAACAGCTTGATGACCGAGTATTCCACCTGGGTCAGCTTGATGCGCTTGCCATTCTTCTCCAGCGTCCGGTTTCGGGTGTTGAGCAGGAAGGGGGGCTGGAAGATCTCGCCGCTGTCTGCCTGCTTTTCCTCCCCGCCGCTCCGGCGGTACAGGGCATCCACTCGGGCGGTCAGTTCCGCAGGAGAGAAGGGCTTGGTCACATAGTCATCGGCGCCAGTCATCAGGCCGGTCACCTTGTCCATCTCCAGCGTTCGGGCGGTGAGCATGATGATGCCCATCTTGGAATTGGTGGCGCGGATGCGGCGGCAGACCTCAAAGCCGTCGATGCCGGGCAGATTCACGTCCAGCAGGGCAATGCGGGTCTCCGGATGTTCTCGTAAGATCTCCAGCGCCTCCTCCCCGGTGGTGGCCTCCAGGGTGTCGTAGCCGGCGCGGTTCAGATTGAGGACGACAAAACTGCGAATGTTGTCTTCATCCTCTAAAACAAGTACCTTTCGCATGAAAATGACCTCCAAATGATAGAAAAACGATAAAAGTTCCGTTGCACGATCAGTCGTTAGACCAGTGGGGCTGGATCAGATGGAACTGCTCCTTCAGGGTATCCTCAGTCAGCCCACAGTCCCAGTCGCAGTCGAAAAACTCTGCCGAGTAGACGGCGTTGGATTCAGAGCGCAGGACGAAGCGACCGCTTTTCTGTGTCCGGTCGAAACGGCTCTGCCGGTCGCTGCTGGTGGTCTTGTAGATGGCTAGGAAGGGGGTGGGGGTGTCCCGTTTCGAGCCTCGGTAGTAGAACACGATGCCGTGCTCCATTGTGGCGCTGGAAGTGTTCTCCGTCCGCATCAGGCTGATGTGTCCTGTCCAGTGGCTGGGACACATCAGATACCAGCCATCATTGGTGTTATGATAGGTGGAGCAGGCCAGATGGAAGGCGCCGGAGATGTCATACTGCTGCCAGTGGAGGGAGTAAAACTTCTCCTTGCCGGCGGACTGCCCATAGCTCTCCACCAGGGAGGGGATGGGGATCTCTATGATGCCATCCGAATTGATGTCCTGTTCCTGGGTCAGGTTGCTGCGCAGGGTGGCGGAGCTGTTCAGCTCTCCTTTGCCCATGGAGATGTTGGTCAGATCCTCCTCCTGGACGGCTAGAATATCCGTGATGACCGTAGAACTGCTGACCTCCCCGCTGGGAGCCAGGGCAGAACCGGTGACATACAGGGCGGTGTGCCGGTTGGGCAGAGGGGAACAGGTGACCCGATCGATGGAACTGAGTTTTTTGGACAGGAAAACACTGTTGTGCATGGTCATCCTGCCGCCCTCGGCCACATAGTAATCTGCTCGGTTGCTGTCCTGGTCAGAGGTGCGCAGCTGGATGAGGACGATCTCATCATTGCCGTCCTGATTCAAGTCGTCCACGGTGTATTTGGTGTAGGTGGAGCTGCTGAGCATTTCCGTCAGATTATAATTGTCCAGGGAGTAGGCAGACAGCGCGTAGACAGTGGGGGAGAGCTGCCAGCTGATGAGCAGCTCCCGCATAGAGTCGGAGCCGCCCTGGAGCTGGCAGACCACCACCGAGTTGATGGCCGTACCGTTGCCCTCAATGACCAAAGCAGGGGCATAGCGGTTTGGCTCGATCTGCCGGAAGATATAAATTTTCAAGGATTGGCTTTCCGCTGAACTGTCCCGGAAAAAGGCGATGGCCTCATCGGTGCCATCGTTGTCCAGGTCGGTGAGCTGGACGGACTGGAGGTTGGAGCCAGTGAGGGGGGCAGAGTACTCCAGCCCTCGGTCTAAGATGTCCTCCAGACAGGTCTGCAAGCTCTCATATTCGGCGGATGCTTTGGGCAGCTGATAGAGATCTTCGCCGGACTTGAGACCGCATCCGGTGAGGGTGATGGCGGTCAAACAGGCCAGCAGCAGGGATAACAGGTTTCGCATGGTGTTTTCTCCTGAAAATCAGGTGGATTCTGATTTTGACAAACAAAAAGGCATTGGCGGCACAACGGACACAATGCCACAAAGGTTCAACTTACATTTTAACATAAAAAGGGGGGAATTCCTACACCATTTTCTAGCCAATTTCTCGCCAAAGAAATTCCTTTTTTCTATTGCCTTTTTCCGGGTTATCCTGTATAATAGCTTGTGCAGTCCGCTGATAGGCGGACGTTTCGCCCGCCGGTGTGTTGGAACTGGTAGACGAGGTGGACTCAAAATCCATTGCCAGCGATGGCGTGCGGGTTCGATTCCCGCCACCGGTACCAAGAAACCCGCCTAGAGTGTTATGTTCTGGGCGGGTTCTTCTTTGTTTTGCCGTGTTTGTGTCGATAAACTGTTGTGTTGTCAATCTGTGCTGTTTTTTGTTACCCCAATTTTGCCCCTTACAGCGCCGAAAGATGCCCTCCATATCTGTCCCTCATATCCTGCTGCATCGTGTGGAGATGACGGCAGAGAAATCCGTTGCTGGGCAACAATCAAAAGCCACGATAGCTTTAAAGGAAAAACGGTTGAATTTGTCTGAAAAACCACCAATCTTCGGAGCGGTGGTTTTCTTCCTATCCAAGAGCAGGAGTGTAATAGGTTGGCGTATATGTTACGGGCATGAGATATGATACTCTGCCCGATGCAGGACGGGGGAGCAGGGAAATAAAATGCTGGAACCATTCCAGATACATCCAAAAATCATTGCTTTGCCGCAGAAAAGCGGCTATAATAGCCCTATTGTTCCATTATAGTCCAGACGATATGGGTTTGGAGTCTCTACCGGAAACCGTTATTTTTCGACTAATGGAGGGTCACGGGGGCGCAGTCTGCGTACTCTGCTTGTGACGTTTCAATCTCGGAAAGCGGCAGGCTGTCTTGTGCAGTTGGCCGCCTTTTTGCGTTTGTCCGGTGGGGCAGGGGACAAAAAACGAAAAGAGAAGAAAGGGAAGAAACATGAATCAGATTTTGACCGACATCATGGCAGTCATCGGCGTGGTGCTCAACGGCCTGCCCCAGGGCTTGCTGGCACTGACCTTCGGCTTTGCCTCCATCCCCACCGCCCTGGCCTTCTTCGTCGGCGCCGTCGGCAACACCGTCACCCAGAGCGTGGCACCCATCTCCTTCCAGGCCGAGACCATCACCTACGCCGGCACCGCAGGCAAGAACCGCTCCGAGTGCTGCACCATGGTGTTCTTTGGCGCTGTCATCATGACCATCATCGGCTGCTGCGGTATGCTCACCAAGATCGTGGACTTCATCGGCGCAGACATCGCCAACGGCATGATGGCCGGCGTGGGCATCATGCTGGCCGCCACCGCCATCGACATGGTCAAGAAGGAAAAGGTCGCCGGCGGCGTCTCCCTGGCTGTGGCACTGGTCACCTACGTCCTCACCAGCCAGAGCAGCAACACCTTGGTCTACACCATCCTGGCCTCTGTTGTGGCCTCCTGTGTGGTCACCATGATCTATGGCAAGGTCTCCAAGAAGGAGCAGGAAGCCATCGTGGTGGTGGACGACAAGTTCAAGCGTCAGAAATTCACCATCAACAGCCGGGTCATCATGGGCGCCCTGGGCATGGTCTGCCTGAACATTGGCTCCAACATCTCCTTCGGCGCCATCACCGCCTCCATGGCTCCCAACGCCAACTTCAACGTGGATAACCTGACCGTTATCTCCTCCCTGGCCGATATGGCGTCCTCCTTCTTCGGCGGCGCACCCGTCGAATCCATCATCTCCGCCACCGCTGCCGCTCCCCATGCCGTCTGGTGCGGCGTGGCCATGATGCTGGTCATCGGTGTCCTGCTCCTGGCCGGCATCCTGCCCAAGATCAGCAAGTTCGTACCTCCTGCCTCCATCGCCGGCTTCCTCTTTGTCCTGGGCGTCTTTAAGACCGTTGCGCTGGATGCACCCGCAGCCCTGGCCAATGCGCCCGCCGTCGGCGGCATCACCATGGTGGCCACTGCCATCACCAACCCCTTCATCGGCATGATCGCTGGCCTCCTCGCCAAGTTCATTGGTCTTTAATCCCTTCATCGCACCCAAAGGAGTTGTCACTATGGAACATTATGAGATCGAAGTCTGCGGCGTCCGCCGTCAGCTCCCTTACATCCCCATCAAAAAAGATCTGGCCTTCGCCAGCTTCGTCATCATCAGCGACACCGAGCTGATCTCCGCCTGCGGCAAGGAGCTGGCCGACCGCATCGGCCCCGTAGATGCCCTGGTCACTGCGGAAGCCAAGGGCATCGCTCTGGCCTATGAGGTCAGCCGTCAGATGGGCTTAAAGGAGTTCATCGTCATCCGCAAGAGCGTGAAAGCCTACATGAAAGACGTGGTGGAGACGACCGTCAATTCCATCACCACCACCGAGATGCAGCGCCTGTACCTGGACGGGGTGGAGGCGGACAAGATTCGGGGCAAGAATATCTGTCTCCTGGACGATGTCATCTCCACCGGCGAGTCCATGCGAGCGATGGAGACGTTAGTCCAGCAGGCTGGCGCCAACGTGGTCGCCCGTGCTGCCGTCCTGGCGGAAGGGGAGGCGGCAGACCGGAAGGACATCATCTTCCTGAAGAAGCTGCCGCTGTTCCATGTAGATGAGCAGGGGCATCATACGGAGCTCGAGTAAATTTCCAAGACGAAAGGCCGAACCCACCTTGTGGGTTCGGCTCTTTTCATATCCTCCTTTTCTTTCCGGCTTCTTTTGCGTATAATGACAGTAAGAGCAAAAACTCTACATTAGGTTAGAGTTTTATGTCCACTTTGTGTTGGAAATCCATCGAAAGGAGAGGCAACTATGGATCACAATCAAAGAGAACACCTGTTGTCCATCGGCGAAATGGCAAAGACGAACCGTGTCTCCATTGCCACGCTCCGATTCTATGACCAGATGGGTCTGCTGAAGCCAAGCTACCGAGACGAGGCGTCCAACTACCGATATTACGACATCTGCCAAACGTCTCGGCTGGACATCATCCGGTACATGAGAAATCTTGGCATGAGTCTGAGCGAGATCCAGACGCTGCTGGAAAAAGAGGACATCATCCTCATCGAGCAGAAGCTCATTGAGAAGAACAACCAGATCCATCAGCAGATGCGGGAGTTGAAAGCCATGCATGAGGCCGTAGAGCGAACCATCCAATCCATTGAGCGTTACCGGAAATCCCCAGCCAGTGGGACGCTCTCCCTGGAATTTATTGATCAGCGATACATTTTATACATTCCCTGCACGGAAAACTTCTATGACGGCGGTGTGGTGGCCTATGAGAAGGCCGTCCGCGCCCTGCGTCGAGATCTGATGAAACGGGACGTGCCCCAGTTGCTCTCCTACAATCTGGGAACCAGCATCAAGAAGGAGCGCTTTGAGCGACAGGAGATGATCGCGGATAAAATCTTTATTTTTGGGGATAAACATTTAGGGGACTATGGAGAGAATATTGCGCTTGTGGAGAGCGGGATGTTCGCCTGCATCTACCTGGATGATTTCGACCAGGAGATGGAGGGGGCGAAAAGGCTGCTGAACTACTGCCGGGACAATCACTATATTTTGAACGGCGATTATATCTGCGAGGAAATGACGGAGCTGAATCTCTTTGAGAACAAAAAGCGGAATATGTTCATGCGCCTGCAAATTCCGGTGGCATTTTCAAAAAGTAAGTGATAAACCCTTGACTCTCTCCTAACATCATACCATATACTAAAAATATAGAAATTCTGAATACGCATTAAGAAAGGAGCTATTATTATGGATAAGATCAAAATCGTGCAGTATGGTTGCGGCAAGATGAGCAAGTACACCCTGCGCTATGCCTATGAGCATGGAGCACAGATCGTCGGCGGCATCGGCCACGGTGCGTCTGTCGGTCAGGACATCGGGGATTGGGCAGAACTGGGCGTTAAGACCGGCATCCTGATCTCCGACAATGCGGAGAAGGTCCTGGACGAGTGCGATGCTGATGTGGCCATCATCACCACCCGCAGCTTCATCGGCGACATTTACGAGGCCATCGAGCAGTGCGTGACCCGCGGCATCAATGTCATCACCACCTGTGAGGAGGCCATCTATCCCTGGACGACCTCCGCAGCCATGATCAACAAGCTGGACAAGCTGGCCAAGGAAAACAGCTGCACCATCACCGGCAGCGGGATGCAGGACATCTTCTGGATCAATATGGTCGGCATCGTGGCGGCAGGCTGTCACAACATCACCAAGATCAAGGGCGCCTACAGCTACAACGTAGAGGAGTACGGCATTGCCCTGGCAGAGGCTCACGGCTGCGGCCTGACGCCAGAGGAATTTGAAGCAGAAATCGCACATCCCACCGACTTTGAACCGTCCTATGCGTGGAACGCCTCTGAGGCCATCTGCAATAAGCTGGGTCTCACCATCAAGAGCATCTCCCAGAAGCACGTCCCCTGTATCCTTGACAAGGACATCTACAGCGAGACGCTGGGCAAGGAGATCAAGGCGGGCAACGCCGTGGGTATGTCGGCCGTGGTCACCATCGAGACCATGCAGGGCGTCACCATCGAGGAGGAGACCATCGGCAAGGTTTACGGCCCCGATGACGGCGATATGTGCGACTGGGAGATCTTTGGCGAACCCAAGACCGAGTTCCGCGTGGTGAAGCCTGCCACCGTTGAGCACACTTGTGCTACGATCATCAACCGTATCCCGTCCCTGCTCCACGCTCCCGCCGGATATGTCACCTGCGACCAGCTGGAGCCGGTAGAGTATCTCACCTACCCCATGGAGTATTACTGCTGAGTCAGGCACAAAGTCAAACAGAAGGCATTTATAGGAGAGCGTCCCACTTTTGTGGGACGCTTTTTTCTTGGCGCAGGCAAAGAAAGAACCCCCCAGCCTTTGGCTGGGGGGTTCGTGAGAATCTCAGGAGGGATGATGCTCTCTGCAGTTGTGGCAGTGACCGCAGTCACCGCTGCATCCGATACCGCAGGGGGACTTTCCCGCCTTTTTCAGTTTGACCATATACCGGATGATGGCGGCAACGATGGCCAGAAGCAGAAGGGAGATCAATACAGTACCCATAACACATCCTCCTTATGCAGGAAATTTTTTCGATTGCTGTGTTCAGCGAGCACCCACAGCGGTGGGAGTCTTGAGCGTGTCGGCTTCCTTGTAGGGGCGCACCAGCAGGTAAATGATGGCGGCTACAAAGAAGATGGCGACGATAAGACCGACGATGTGCAGGTTGCCCGTGAAGGCGCAGCCGATCTGGTTGATGATCAGGGCGATGACATAGGCGAAACCGCACTGATAGCCAATGGCGAACCAAGTCCACTTGGCGTTGTTCATCTCCCGCTTGATGGCGCCCATGGCAGCGAAGCAGGGAGCACAGAGCAGGTTGAAGGCCAGGAAGGAGTAGCCGGAGACAGCAGTGAAGGTGGCTGCGATGTTGTTATACACATTGCCGTCGCCGCCGCTGAACAGGATGCCCATGGTGCCAACGATGTTCTCCTTGGCCACCAGACCGGTGATGGAAGCCACGGCGGACTGCCAGTTGCCCCAGCCCAGAGGAGCGAAGATCCAAGCGATGGCGCTGCCGATGGTGGCCAGGATGGAGTGGTCGATCTGGTCTTCTTCAAGCATCTGGAATGCACCGTCTACGAAACCGAAGTAGGTGGTGAACCAGACCAGGATGGTGGACAGCAGGATGATGGTGCCAGCCTTCTTGATGAAGGACCAGCCGCGTTCCCACATGGAGCGCAGAACGTTGCCCACGGTGGGCCAATGGTATGCGGGCAGTTCCATAACGAAGGGAGCGGGGTCGCCGGAGAACATCTTGGTCTTTTTCAGGATGATGCCGGAGACGATGATGCAGGCCATGCCCAGGAAGTAAGCGGAAGTGGAAACCCAAGCGGAGCCGCCGAAGATGGCGCCGGCGATCATCGCAATGAAGGGCATCTTGGCGCCGCAGGGGATGAAGGTGGTGGTCATGATGGTCATGCGGCGGTCACGTTCGTTCTCGATGGTACGAGAGGCCATGATACCGGGCACGCCGCAGCCGGTGCCGATCAGGATGGGGATAAAGCTCTTACCGGACAGGCCGAACTTCCGGAACACACGATCCAGGACGAAGGCGATACGAGCCATGTAGCCACAGGCTTCCAGGAAGGCCAACAGCAGGAACAGAACCAGCATCTGAGGCACGAAGCCCAGGACAGCGCCCACGCCGGCTACGATACCATCCAGAATCAGGCCGTTGAGCCAAGGCGCTGCGTTGGCAGCGTCCAGGCCGTTGCCGATGAGGACGGGGATGCCCGGAACCCAAATGCCATAGGTGGAGGTGTCGGGAGCGCCATAGGCTTCCTTGTACTCGGTGTTCTCATACTGTGCCACCGCATTTTCCAGGTCAGCCTTTTTGACGTTGTCCACCGTCTCGACAGCCAAGGTTTCTTCATCTTCTACGTCATAGGAAACATTGGCGTCAGCGGGAGTTGCGGCAACCAGGGCGTCCAGGGCGGCCTTGGCACCTTCTTCGGTGTAGCTGTCAGACTCTGCATCCAGTGCGGCAGTGATCTCGTCGTTGCCGTATTCGCCGGCAAAAGCGTCAATGATGAGGTCGGTGTCGCCATATTTTTCTTCGGCGTCTGCGAATTCAGAGGAGCCGATGCCCAGCAGATGCCAGCCATCGCCGAACACGCCGTCGTTGGCCCAGTCGGTCGCAGCGCTGCCTACGGTGACCATGGAGATGTAGTACACCAGGAACATGATGACCACGAAGATAGGCAGACCCAGCCAACGGTTGGTAACCACCTTGTCGATTTTGTCGGAGGTGGACAGCTGACCTACATTGGCCTTTTTATAACAGCTCTTGATGATCGAGGCGATGTACAAATACCGGTCATTGGTGATGATAGACTCGGAGTCGTCATCCAGCTCGGTTTCTGCCGCCACAATGTCCTGTTCGATGTGTTCCAGAATGCTGGGATCCAGCTTCAGGGATTCGATGGCCTTGCTGTCCCGTTCAAACAGCTTGATGGCGTACCAGCGCTGCTGTTCTTCCGGCAGGTTGTGGACGGCCACTTCCTCGATGTGAGCGATAGCGTGTTCCACGGGGCCGGAGAAGGCGTGCATGGGGATGGTCTTGACTCCCTTGGCAGCGGCGACTGCGGCCTGAGCGGCCAGCTCCACGCCATCGCCCTTCAGAGCGGAGATCTCCACCACCTGGCAGCCCAGCTCCTTGGCCAGCTGCTTGGTGTTGATGGAGTCGCCGTTCTTGCGCACCACGTCCATCATATTGATGGCGATGACCACGGGGATGCCCAGCTCAGTCAGCTGAGTGGTCAGGTACAGGTTGCGTTCCAGATTGGTGCCATCAATGATGTTCAGGATGGCGTCCGGACGCTGGTTGATCAAATAGTTTCTGGCTACCACTTCCTCCAGGGTGTAGGGGGAGAGGGAATAGATCCCGGGCAGGTCGGCGATGATGACATCGTTGTGCTTTTTCAGGCGGCCTTCCTTCTTTTCCACGGTGACGCCGGGCCAGTTGCCGACGAACTGATTGGAGCCGGTGAGGGCATTGAACAGGGTCGTTTTACCACAGTTTGGATTGCCCGCCAGAGCAATGGTGATACTCATGTTGGTGTTCCTCTCTTTCTGCAGTTCTGTGCCAGATGGTAAGTTGCAGCTAACCATTAGGCCAAAGAATCGGGGAAATTCCGTTCCCCGTACCGTGTTGGATCAACTGACTTCGATCATCTCTGCATCCGCTTTCCGCAGGGACAGCTCATAGCCTCGGACGGTGATCTCAATGGGGTCGCCCAGAGGCGCAACCTTCCGCAGATAAATCTCCACGCCCTTGGTGATACCCATATCCATGATACGGCGCTTGACCGGGCCAGTGCCGTGGAGCTTGACGACCTGAACGGTATCGCCGATGCTCACGTCTCTCAGTGTTTTCATCAGAAAATCCTCCTTTTTCTCCATATTCTACAAAACAATGGCCACCCTGGCGCAGAGCCAGACTCAGACCATGATCTTCCGGGCCATTTCCTCGCTGATGGCCACCCGTGTCTCCTTGACCTGGACGATGACGTTGCCGTTGAGCGCAGTGATGAGCTTTGCTGTGCTGCCCACGACGAACCCCAAGTTCTCCAGGTGCTTCTTCACGTCCGGCTTCCCGCCGATCTTCTGGATGGTCAGTTCCTCCCCGACATTAGCCAAGGTCAAAGGCATCATACGAATCCCTCCCGTTTTTGCAGGTAAATGTTAGCGCAAACTAACTCATCACGATAAAATGTAGTTAGTATCAACTAACCAACTGCTATCATAACACGTTCTGGAAAATTGTCAACGCCCTTTTGATAGAAAATTCACCTGGGAAGGAAATTCGGCAAAACAGCAAAAAAGAACGGACGAATATTGGCGGAAGTCAACAAAAATGCAAGTGCCATCTGCGGGCGCAGGCGGTAAAACGAAAAACCGACCCAAAGGCCGGTTTTTCGGAAGAGTTGACGTTTTGAGAAGATAGCGGGTAGAAACCGTCACAGCACACCCTGCCAGACCAGGAAGCCCAGGATACAGGTGATGAGGATGAGCAGGGAGACCAGGATGGTGCCCAGGTGCTGCTTTTTCTGCACGGGAGCTGCATCGCTGGAGGAGGGAGCCAGCAGGTTGGCCTTGCGCAGGGCGGTGACGATGGGCTTATAGATGAGCATCGTCAGGGCAGCGTTCAGGATGTACTTGCCCAGGTTGAAGGGCAGGAACACCGGCACCAGCATGGCGGCGACAGTTGCCCGGGGGACACCCATGTAGATGGGGGTGATGAGGAAGTTCCACAGCAGCATGACGGCGGTGGCGGACAGGCAGCCTACGATCAGGCCGATGATAGCGCCCTTCAGGGTATGCTTGCGCTTATAGATCAAGGCGGCCACACAGGCGAAGCAGCAACTGGAGAGGATGTTCATGACCAGACCGATGGGGCCGGTGGCGCTGATGGTGACCATCTCCACGGCGGCGACCACAACGCCCACCAGAGCGGCGGACAGGGGGCCAAAGATGAAGCCGACGATGGCGATGATGGTGTCCTTTACGTCCAGGGTCAGGAAGCCGGCCACGGGGGGGATGAGGAAGTGGCAGACGAAGATGACTGCGTAGGCGATAGCGGCCAGCATACCCAGCAGGGTGACTTTCTTGGTGTTGGTGATGTTTGCACTCATGATTGATCGCTCCTTGATGAAAAAATAACACCTGAAAACAGAGTTGTCTTCCAGGTGTTAACTATCATTTTGGCGTGCGAAAAAGGGTGATGAGACTCCCACCACAAAGCTATCATACACGATATTAACACGTCTTCTTCCATCCAGACTATCACTGTTGGTTCCGGAGTTGCACCGAATCCTGCGCCGAAACGCTCGCGGACTTTGACCGCCAATCGGGAATTTCACCCTGCCCTGAAGACACCACTATTCAGCTGTAACTATAGTATAACACGGTCGATTTCCGTTGACAAGGGGGTGGATACGAAAAATTGCACAGGAATGTGGACAAGCGTTTGATCCCAGCGGAAAAATCCCCACCGTGCCCTGTCCGCAGGGGCACGATGGGGAAGGTGAGTTAGAGGAATTTGCTGATGTCCGCCGGAAACGCTTGGTTCATGGTGATGCCGGAGGACAGGAGAAAGGCTGATGCATCATTCAGGCTCACATGAGCGGGCACATCGAGAACCAGCAGATTTTCCTTTTCCGGATACATCATGGGCAGGGACACATATCCAATGCAGCCATCGGCCAGGAGCGGCCAGCCGTGGTTATCCAGAGCCGTCCCTTCCGGGCGCAGGAGCAGGTCAGAGCATTGGGAGGAGGTGAAATACTCCAAGGTCTGGGATGATTCCTGCCATTCGTCTGCTACAATGCCGCTGAAATAGGGCTGCAGCTGCTCCAGGAAAAAGGCATCGGAGAACTGCTCCTGGGTCACCTCTCCCAGCAGCTGTACCAGCTGCCCCAGGGTGACCTCCGTTGGGATCTCCAGCCGCAGTCCCATTAGGTTCTCGCCCTTCTGGTCGAACATTTTATACAGATCTACAATGACCGTGCTGGTGAACAGCGCCCCCTTGCCGTAGCGCACCATGTCGTCCAGGTCTGCCTCATAGGCTCGCTGTCGGGCGGCCTGCATGGCAAGGATGTCTTGCAACGTCATAGCGTTCATGGATTCACCACGTTCTGCGGCTTGCCGTCCAGGAAGCAGCGGAGGTTGTCTACGGCGATATTCATCAGCCGCTGGCGGGCTTCCTTGGTGGCCCAGGCGATGTGGGGGGTCATGATGCAGTTCTTGGCAGTCAGCAGGGGACTGGTGGCAGGCAGGGGTTCCACAGCGGCCACATCCAGGCCGGCGGCGTACATCTTGCCGCTGTTCAGGGCGTCTGCCACGTCCTGCTCTACGATGAGCGCACCGCGGGCGGTGTTCAGCAAAATCACGCCGTCCTTCATCTTGGCGATGGCGTCCTTGTTGATCATCTCACGGTTCTCCGGAAACAGGGGACAGTGGAGGGAGATGATGTCAGACTGGGCGTACAGGGTGTCCAGGTCTACATAGGTGCCGATGGCCTTGCCCGCCTCGGTGGGATGAGAACCGGTGGCCAGGACGTTCATGCCCAGGGCGCGGGCGACCTTGCCCACAGACTGACCGATGGAGCCGAAGCCGATGATGCCGATGGTCTTATGTGCCAGCTCCATCAGGGGGAAGTCCCAGAAGCAGAAGTCGGCGCAGGCAGACCATTCACCGGCGTGAACCCGCTCACTGTGGTGTCCCACATGGCTGCAAATTTCCAGCAGCAGCGCCAGGGTCATCTGGGTCACCGCATCGGTACTGTAGCCGGGGACGTTGCAGACTACCACGCCGTGTGCCTTGGCGGCGTCAATGTCCACGATGTTGTAGCCGGTGGCCAGAATGCCCACGAACTTCAGGCTGGGGCAGGCGGCAAAGATGGCGGCGGAGAGGGGGGTCTTGTTGGTGAACACCAGCTCGGCGTCCCCGATGCGCTCCAAAATGGTCTTGCGGTCAGAGGGGGTTCGGTCATAGATGGTCAGATCCCCCAGCTTGCGCAGCTCGTCCCAGCTCAGGTCACCGGGATTGCCAGCGTAGCCGTCCAGCACTACGATTTTCATCACAATTACCTCCTTAGATGTATGGTTCTATCTTTCTGGAAATCAGCTGAGTTTGGCTTCCAGATGCTTCCGAATCTCTTTCAAAAAGGCGATGCTGCTGACCTTTTGAGCCGGGGCTTTCCCCTCCCACAGCAACACCAGATCGCCGGTCATGACGCCGGAGCGGATGGTGTCCAGGGTAGCCCCTTCCAGTGCGTCCGCGAACTGACCCAGTTCCGCGATGCCGTCCAGCTCTCCCCGCTTGCGCAGGGCGCCCGACCAGGCGAAGATGGTGGCCACCGGATTAGTAGAGGTCTCCTCGCCCTTGAGATACTTGTAGTAGTGGCGGGTGACGGTGCCGTGGGCGGCCTCGTACTCATACTTGCCGTCGGGGCTGACCAGCACCGAGGTCATCATGGCCAGGGAGCCGAAGGCCGTGGAGACCATGTCGCTCATCACGTCCCCGTCATAGTTCTTGCACGCCCAGATGAACCCGCCCTTGCTGCGGATGACTCGTGCCACGGCGTCATCAATGAGGGTGTAGAAATAGGTGATGCCCAGCTCGTTGAATTTTGCCTCATATTCTGCGGCAAAGATTTCCGCGAAAATATCCTTGAATCGGTGGTCATACTGCTTGGAGATGGTGTCCTTGGTAGAGAACCACAGATCCTGCTTGGTGTCAATGGCGAACTGGAAGCAGGAGCGGGCGAAGGAGTAGATGGAGGAATCCTTGTTGAACTGCCCCTGGAGAACGCCGGGACACTCGAAGTCGTAGATGGTCTTGCGGAATTCCGTCCCGTCCTCTCCGTGGAACAGCAGCTCTGCCTTGCCGGGGCAGGGTACCCGATAATCGGTGGCCTTGTATACATCGCCGAAGGCGTGACGGGCGATGGTGATAGGCTCCTGCCAGTTCTTGACCACCGGAGAGATGCCCTCCACCATGATGGGGGTGCGGAACACAGTGCCGTCCAGGATGGAACGGATGGTGCCGTTGGGACTTTTCCACATCTCAGTGAGCTTGTACTCCTCCATCCGCTGGGCGTTGGGGGTGATGGTGGCACACTTGACGGCCACGCCATACTTTTTGGTGGCGTTGGCGGCGTCAACGGTCACCTGGTCACCGGTCTTGTCCCGTTCCGGCAGACCCAGGTCGTAGTATTCCGTTTTCAGGTCCACAAAGGGCAGCAGCAGTTCCTCTTTGATCTCCTTCCAGAGGATACGGGTCATCTCGTCCCCGTCCATTTCCACCAGGGGAGTGGTCATTTTGATCTTATCCATATTTCATACCTCGTCTCTGTGTTGGGCGTTGCGGTAAATTTGGCAATAATACTATTGTAACCACAACTGAGGCCGGAGGCAAGAGCCAAAGTGCCCAAAAGAACTTTCCCAAATGAAAGTGGGACGGGAGAACCTTGCAAAAGGTTCTCTCGTCCCTGTCTGTCAGTCCTTCAAATATTCATCCTGGCAGTTCTGTAACAGCTGCCGGAACCGTCTGGCGTGCATGGCCTCATCCTCGGCAAACTGGTCAAAGACCCGACACACGTCATCGTTGTCCTTGATCTCCTGCTTGTAGGTCTGGTAATCCAGCACCAACTCCATGGAATTCTCCCAGGCTCGGAGCAGCCGATCCCGAGTGTTGATCTTTACGGCGTTGTCGCCTAAGCGTTCCCGTCTCATGGTCATCCTCCTGTTGTCTAAACTGGGTACAGGAGTAGTATGGACGAAAAATCACCCCTTATTCGGCCTGGATCTGTCCTCCGCTGTCGGGGGATTGACCGGCCTGACGGGAGAGGGTATGATAGGAAAAAAGGAGGAAGTGTCTTATGAGCCATGTTTTGATCCTAGTGGGCAGCGTCCGCCGCAATGGCAACACCCAAGCCCTGGCGCAAGCCTGTGCAGAAGGCGCACGGGCGGCAGGGCATCAGGTGGAGATTGTCTCGGTGGCGGACTACCACGTTCACCCCTGCACCGGCTGTGAGGGATGTTCCCAGCATCCGGAAAACCAATGCGTCCAGCAGGACGATATGCAGAAGATCTACCCCAAGCTCCTGTGGGCAGATGTGGTGGCGGCGGCGTCCCCCGTGTACTTCTACGGCGTCAGCGCCCAGCTGAAAGCGATCATCGACCGATGCCACACCCCTTTGCGCAATCAGTTCCACATCCAGAAATTAGCCCTGCTCCTGGTGGGTGGTGCCACCCTGCCCACCCTGTTCGACGCCATTCTGTGCCAGTACCAGATGATTTTAGATTACTTCCGCCTGTCCGATGGCGGACGGGTGCTGGTGTCCGGCGTCCGAGCACCAGGGGAGATCGCCGGACATCCGGAGCTGCAAGCGGCGTATGCGTTGGGGAAAAATTTGTGAAATTTTTAGTTAGGCAGATAAGAAAAAAGAGTCCCAACGGGACTCTTTTTGCAATTTATACCGTTACAGGCTCCTCCGCAGCCTGCGCTTCCTTTGCAGCCTCCTGGGCCGCCCGCCGCTTGGCCATGGCTTTGCCATTGGCCAGCATCAGCTTGATGCGGTTTTCCTGGTTGATCTTAGTGGCGCTGGGGTCGTAGTCGATGGCCACGATGTTGGAGTCGGGGTAGTCGTCCTTCAGGCGGCGCACCATGCCCTTGCCCACAATGTGATTGGGCAGGCAGCCAAAGGGCTGAGCACAGACGATGTTGGGGGTGCCCGAGTGGATCAGCTCCAGCATTTCCGCTGTCAGCAGCCAACCTTCCCCCATCTTGCACCCTTCGCCCAGGTAGCCGTGTACCAGCCGGTGCAGATCCTCGAAGGTGCCGGGGGCTTTGAAGTAATGGGAGTTGTTCAGGGCATCAATCATGTCCCGCTGGCACTGTTCCACATAGCCTTTGAAGATTTGGCACACCTTCTTTTTGATCCACTTGCCGCCGTAGATGTTCACATCCACTTCTCGGTTAAAGATCTTAAAAATCAGGAAGTCGGTCAGGCCAGGCACCACCGGTTCCGCCCCCTCGCTGAGGAGAAACTTTTCCAGCTGGTTGTTGCCCAGGGAGGAGAACTTTACATAGATTTCGCCGACCACGCCCACACGGACTTTGGAGCCGAAGTTTTCTACCGGAACCGCCTTGAACGCATCGCAGATCTCTTTGAACCCTGCCTGCATCTGCTTCCGGCTCATGCCCTTGCCCTGCTGGAACCGGTCGATGAGCCGATTCTTCCACGTCTCCACCAGGGCATCCGTCTCGCCGGCGTTGATCTCATAGGGACGCACTTGGTTGGCCACGTTCATGATGAGGTCGCCATACATCATGGCGTAGATAAGACGGCGGAGAAGGGGGATGGTCAGGTGGAACCCAGGGTTCTTCTCCAGGCCGAAGCTGATGGAGATGACAGGAATGTAGCCCATTCCGGCCTTTTCCAGCGCCTTGCGGAGCAGGTGGATGTAGTTGGAGGCACGGCAGCCGCCGCCGGTCTGGGTGATGAACAGCGCTACCTTGTGTGGGTCATAGCCCCCGTGCTTGATGGCGTCCAGGAACTGGCCAATGACCAGCAGGGCGGGGTAGCAGGTGTCGTTGTGGACGTACTTCAGCCCCTCGTCTACCACTGCCTGCCCCTCATTGTTCAGCTGCACCACATTGTAGCCTTCCAACTGAAGCATCTTTTGGAACATCCCGAAGTGGATGGGGAGCATCTGGGGCATCAGGATGGTGTATTCTTTCTTCATCTCCTTGGTGAACAGGAGACGACCAGTCTTGTCATATACTAACTCTGCCATAGGCGTCCTTTCCTTTCCGGGCAGTTGTGTATTGTCGCATCAACCCTGACTTTCTCGGGCATTTCGGGCTTCGATGGCGGCGATCAGGCTGCGGATGCGGATCTTCACCGCACCTAAGTTGCTGATGTCGTCGATCTTCAGCTGGGTATACAGCTTCCCGCCGTCCTCCAGAATGGTGCGCATCTCATCGGTGGTGATGGCGTCCACGCCGCAGCCGAAGCTGACCAGCTGGATCAGCTCCATGTCCGGCTGGGTGCAGACATACCGAGCGGCGTTGTACATCCGCGCGTGGTACGTCCACTGGTTGAGCACCTTCCGAGGCGCCTTGTCCATGTGATAGGCCACGCTGTCCTCGGTGATGAGCACGAACCCGAACCCGGTCACCAGCTCGTTGATGCCATGGTTGACCTCCGGATCAGTGTGGTAGGGGCGGCCGGCTACCACCATGATGGGCAGGTTCCGCTCTCGGGCATAGGCAATGTATTCCTCCGCCGTCTTGCGCAGATCGGCATGAAAGGCGTCATAGGCAGCGTAGGCGGCCTTGACGGCGGCGGCAGTCTCGTGCTTGGGGATGTTGAATTCCTCCATAAAGTAAGTCTCTGCCCGCTTCTTGAAATCGTGGGGGCGATGGAGCCCAAAGTAGGGGTGGAGGAACCGAGCGTCCTTGAGCTGGGGCAGGTTGGCGGCGATCAGGTCGGGGTAGTAGGCTACCACCGGACAGTTGTAGTTGTTGTCGCTGATGCCCTCGTCAAAGTTGTAGCTCATGCAGGGGTAGAAGATGGTATCCACACCCTCCTCCAGCAGGCTCAGCACATGACCGTGTACCAGCTTAGCCGGATAGCACACCGTGTCTGAGGGGATGGTGCGCTGCCCCTTGATGTACAGCTTCCGGCTGGATTCCGGAGACAGCACCACCTCAAAGTTCAGCTTGGTGAAGAAGGCGTACCAGAAGGGCTGGTTTTCGTAAGCGTTCAGCCCGAAGGGGATGCCGATCTTGCCCCGAATGCCGGTACCGTCCCCCTTGCCCTTCATGGCGCGGAGCTTTTCATACTTGTACCGCATCAGGTCAGGCAGGGGATGTTTCTCCCCGCCCAGAGGCTTGGAGCAGCGGTTGCCGGAAATGAACCGGCGGCCGCCGTCGAAGGTGTTGACGGTGAGACTGCAATGGTTGGTGCAGCCGTTGCAGGTCAGGGGCTTGGCAGTGTGCTGAAAGTGTTTCAGCTCCTCTGCCGTCAGGATGGCGCTCTGTTCCAGCGCCAATTTTTTGGCCGCCAGAGCCGCGCCGAACGCACCCATGATGCCGGCGATGGTGGGACGGATGACATCCCGATGCAGCTCCTGCTCAAAGGCGCGGAGCACTGCGTCATTGTGGAAGGTGCCGCCCTGAACCACGATGTGCTGCCCCAGGTCGTCGGCGGAAGCCATACGGAGCACCTTGTAGATGGCGTTTTTGACGATGGAGATGGACAGACCCGCCGAAATATCCTCTACGCTGGCGCCGTCCTTCTGGGCTTGCTTGACCGAGGAGTTCATGAACACCGTGCAGCGGCTGCCCAGGTTCACCGGATGCTGGGCGAACAGACCCAGCTTTGCAAAGTCGGCGATGTCATAGCCTAGGGCACGGGCGAAAGTTTCAATAAAGGAGCCGCAGCCGGAGGAACAGGCTTCGTTGAGCATGATGGAGTCCACGGCGCCGTTGCGGATCTTGAAGCACTTCATGTCCTGGCCGCCGATGTCGATGATGAAATCCACGTCCGGATTGAAGTGGGCGGCAGCGTTGTAGTGTGCCACCGTCTCCACCAGACCCAGGTCACAGCGGAAGGCGTTTTTGATGAGATCCTCGCCGTAGCCGGTGACGGCGCTGCCCCGGATGGTGATGCGGTCGCCGCAGAGCTGATAAATCTTCTCCAACTGCTCCTTGACGATGGATACCGGATTACCCAGGTTGGAGTGATAGTAGGTGTAGAGCAGACCGCCGTCCGGAGCGATGAGTGCCAATTTGGTGGTGGTGGAACCGGCGTCGATGCCCAGATAGGCGTCGCCGGTGTAAGCGGCGATGTCCACCTCCGGCGGATGTTGGCTGTTGTGCCGAGCGCAGAAGGCATCGTACTCTGCCTGGCTTTCAAAGAGGGGGGGAGCGGTGTTCAGCCGAGTGACAGCGGAGCGGCTCTCCTCCAGCTTCTTCAGCTGGTCGTCAAACAGGTGGGCGTCATAGTCAGAGGCGCACAGCGCTGCGCCGATGGCGGCGAAGCAGTCGCCGTCCTCCGGAAAGATGGCGTGCTCCTCGTCCAGCTGCAGCGTCTCCACAAACCGCTCCCGCAGTCCCATCAGGAAGTGCAGGGGGCCGCCCAGAAAGACGATCTTGCCCTTCAGCTCCCGCCCCTGGGTCAGACCAGCGATGGTCTGGTCAACCACCGCCTGGAAGATGGACGCCGCCACATCCTCCTTCCGGCCGCCCTGGTTCAGGATGGGCTGGATGTCGCTCTTGGCAAATACGCCGCAGCGGCTGGCGATGGGGTAGATCTTTTCGTGCTTCAGCGCCAGCTTGTCCAGCTCATCGCTGGTCACATTCATCAATGTGGCCATCTGGTCGATGAAGGCGCCGGTGCCGCCAGCGCAGCTGCCGTTCATGCGTTCTTCCAGAGCGCCGCCGAAGAAGATGATCTTGGCGTCCTCGCCGCCCAGCTCAATGACCGCATCGGTGCCGGGGATGAAGGTGTCCACTGCGGCGGCAGTGGCGTACACCTCCTGCACGAAGTCGATGCCGCTGGCCTTGGACACGCCCAGACCGGCGGAGCCGGTGATGACCATCCGCACCTGATGACCCAGGAGCTTGTCCTTGATGCGCTCCAAAATCTCGCAGGTCTTTTCACGCACCTTGGAAAAATGCCGCTCATAGGAGCGGAACAGCAGGTTGTTCTGTTCGTCCAGTACCACCACCTTGACGGTGGTGGAACCGATGTCAATACCAATACGAAGGTTCATACATTTTCACCTAAAACAGTTCACATCAAAAATGTGAAAAAATTTGTAAGATTTTTTGGTTCGCCCTCAATTCTAACTGAATTCGCCCGGAATAGCAAGCAGTAACCACTGGGTTCGCTGGCAGTTTGTTGAAAACAGACAAAGGGTCTCCCCAGGGCAAACAGGGGAGACCTCTGCGATTACAGGACGATATGCCGAGTCTGCCGCAGGACGAAGGCAGAGAGCAGTCCGATGCCAATGCCAGCCAGGATGCCGGTCAGGCAAAGCAGGAGGAAGTACCAGGCGATCTGCCAAGCGTGGGTCAAAACCACAGCGGCTAAGATCTGGCCGGCATTGTGCGCCACCCCGCCGGCCACGCAGACCAGAATGGTGTTATCCGGATGAGCACGACTCAGTGGGAGCATCACCGCCAAGCTGACGATGGCGCCGGCGGCGCTGAAGGCCAGGCTAAAGGCATTGCCGAACAAGATCCCTACCAGCAGCACCCGCAGCAGGGAGATGGCGCAGGCGTCCCGAAAACTCAGCCGGTAGAGGGCGAAGATGGTCACCGTGTTGGCCAGCCCCAGCTTCACACCAGGGGCGGCTACCGTCCACGGGATGAGATTTTCCAAATAGCTCAGTGCGATGGCCAGCGCCACCAAAATGCCATAAGCTGCCACTTTCTTTGCCTTCATGGATGCCATCTCCTTCTCTGCGCCGCCGGAACGGGCGAACCGTTGGGGGGTTGGGGTGACTGCTATACCATAGTAAAAAGATACCCTAATTATAACAAGAAAAGGGCGTGAATACAAGAAAAAGCCGACCAGACCAGACAAAAACCGTCTGTTTCCGGGGAAACAGACGGTCTTTCCAACAGAGTCAGAAGCCCAGGTGAGCTAAAAGCCCCTGGCAGCCCCGCGTGATGTCCGCATAAGTCCGGTCGAAGTGGCCGCAGTACCAGGGGTCGGCGATGTCGCCGGGGGCATCGGTGAAATCCAGCAGCAGTTTGAGCTTGTCCTCCGGGTCGGCTTTCAAAATGCGCATGGCGTTGGGCAGATTGTACGCCTCCATAGCCAGCAGGTAGTCGTACTGGTCATAGTCCTCCCGCCGCAGCTGCCGAGCGGTCTTCCCAGCGGCGGAGATGCCATGCCGTGCCAGTTCCTGCACCGCAGGCGGATACACCGGATTGCCGAGCTCCTCCCGACTGGTGGCCGCAGAGGCGATGTCAAATTGATCTGCAATGCCGCGGGTGGACACCATGTCCTTTAGAATGAACTCCGCCATGGGAGAGCGACAGATATTGCCGTGGCAAATAAAAAGCACTTTTATCATAATCTCTATATTCCTCCATAAGCCTCGAAAACGCTGATATTACGGGCTTTTTCTGACTTTCGGCTTTTCTTCAATTTTTCATAAGTCTCTATCAATCTATGGAACTACACCACCAAGTGGTGTAGTAAATGGTGTAGTAACCTTAAGCTGCTGCCACCATACTTGCTGTTTATCCAACAGCAAAACCCCTGTCTTTTTTCGCTTCAGGGGAATGGCGGAACTGTGAAATTTCCGCCACGCTCACGAATCAGCTGGTGATCCACACGGATGCTGCGATTTTTGAAATCCAGATCTTTTCGGGTCAGACCGCAGAACTCGTTGACGCTCATACCGGTTTCCAGAAGTACCACGAAATCATGCACACCGGCTCGTTTTTGCCGACTTTCTCATAATGCAAATTATCGGAACTTGCATTTCAAAAAATTGCTTTCAAAGTGTCAACTTGACACTTTGAAGCAAGCGTTTGATACTTTGGAAATCGGCTCGCTTAATACCCGATCCTAAAATAATCCAAATACGCTTTATACTTGTCCTGTGCAGTCAGGCAGGTATCTGTCAGATAGCCTTTTTCGTTGTCCCATTCCTTCAATCCACGGTAATAGAACAGCTTCAGATTGTCCTCAATGATGAACGGAACGATATTGTATTTCAGGCACTCCTTAAATAGAATCAATCTGCCCACACGACCGTTGCCGTCCTGGAACGGATGGATCCGTTCAAACTTCACATGGAAATCCAGAATATCCTCAAAGTTTTTTTCTTCTTTTCCGTTATACTCTGTCAGTAGAGCTTTCATTTTATCGGCAACTTCTTCCGGAAGTGCGGTTTCCATGCCACCGACTTCATTCGGCATCTTTTTATAATCACCTACAGCAAACCAATCTTTTCTGGAGTCGCTGGTTCCATTCTTCAGGATCAGGTGAAGTTCTTTGATAAACTTTTCTGTCAGTGCCGCTTTTGCATTGTCAATAATCATATCAATACAGCGAAAGTGATTTGCTGTTTCGATTACATCATCCACATTGAGAACTTCATTCTCTACGCCAATGGTGTTGGTTTCAAAAATATATCTGGTCTGGTCATGGGTCAAACGGCTACCTTCTATGTGATTGGAGTTGTATGTCAAATCAATCTGTGTCTTATGGTAAATTCCACCGGAGTATTTGCTTGCCTTCTGCTCTTTCAGAATATCCAACAGCGTAATCGGTTCTTCTTTTCTCTTGTTGGTACGCTCCGGTTTCTCTGCATTTTCCGGAATGTTCCAGGTCTTGCCGGTAAGAAACGCACCAATCACACGTCCCTGGGCGCAATAATTTCTAACGCTGCGTTCCGACACATTCCATTTTTTCGCTATTTCAGCAACTGAAAGGTATCGCATCTGCTTTCCTCCACCATAAATAAAATCAAAAAACCACACTAATCTGCTGTATAGTATATCACATCATCGGCAAAAATATCAATAAATTTCCGACATGATCACTATGTTTTTGCCGTTGCAGGAAATGCTACTTCTGCATACAGAAAGCCGGACTTCATTTTCGATGGAGTCCGGCAAGGGATGATCTAGAGACGATTTCTTTCGACGCAAGGATAGAGCAAAGAACACTCGTACAACAGAGAGAGCGTAGGGGCATTGCCCGCAAAAGCAGCACAATTTGTGTAAAACACCCTATGATTTTGCAGTTTGCAACGTCATCGAAACGGAAACATCTTCTCATGCTCCGTCCGTCAGATACGCCTCCAAAAGCTCCGCTGCCCGTCTGCAAGCCCCCACGCAAGGCCGGCTCTGGTAGTATTCCTCCGTCCGCACCGCAGGCTCTGCCAGATCCTCGCCCTTGGCAAGCCCCAGCAGCTCCCGACAGATCAAGCTGCCCTCCGATTTCTCAAAGGAACCACACAGCCGCTGCACCAGCGCATACAGCGCCTGTTTTCCCGCAGCATCCGTCGGGTCTTGGTACCCGCACAGGTCACCCAGCACCAGCACCATGCCGCTCACCGCACCGCACACCTCGCGCAGCTTGCCAAACCCAGCGCCAAAGGGGCTGGCTCGCTTGGCCGCCTCCTCCACGCTCATGCCCAGATCCTCTGCGAAAGCCGCATACACCGACTGGCTGCAATTATAGCCCATCCGGAACAGTTCTTCCGCGCTGTCTGCCTTGTTCACTGGTCATTCCTCCTTATCTGTTTTCTCAGAGCGCAGTGCCTTTGGCAGGGCGGAACAGATCACGCATATCCACACCCTCCAAGGTCAGCAGCCGCTCCTTTTTGTCCACTCCGCCGGCGTAACCGGTCAGACTGCCGTTGGTGCCCACCACCCGATGACAGGGGATGAGGATGGAGATCTCATTGTGTCCCACGGCACCGCCCACCGCCTGGGCGGACATGGCGGCGCGTCCTTGCTGTGCTGCCAGCTGGCGGGCAAGTGCCCCATAGGTTGTGGTCTGGCCATAGGGGATCTGCAAGAGCAGATCCCAGACTGCCCGACGGAAGGGGGAGCCGATGGGATGCAGCGGCGGCAGGAAATCCGGTTCCCGACCGGAGAAATACACATCCAGCCATCGTTTGCTCTCGGTCAAGATCTCAGTCTCCTGCCGGACGGGGTTCGCCGGAAGATTGGAGCCAAAATACTTCTCCCCGTCAAACCACAATCCCGTCAAGCCCAGGGCATCCGCCGCCAAACAGATGCCGCCGAGAGGGGAGTCGTAGGAGCAGATGGATACCGTCATCATATGCGTCACCTTTTTTCACAGGATATATGTCAGTATATCATATTCAAGGGGTTCCCGCACCCTAATTGGCGGTTCTGCGCACATTCCCGACAAGAATTGGGCAGTTTACACCAAATTACTTGAAATGGGCGCAGGGGGCAGGTATAATTAGAAAGCACTTGAACAAATGTCCCCGATAGTTAGGGATAGCTAACTATCGGGAGACAAGGTACCCTATGGGAGAAAGGTTGTTCATGAAAGTAAGGATCAATCAAGATAAGACCATGTCTGAGATCGAGGTCATCGTCAACTGTCCCACGGTAGACGCACGCGTGCGCAATCTGCTGGACGCTCTGCGGCAGTGTGCGGTGTCGCTGACGGGCATGGCAGAGGATATGACCGTTTGCGTCCCACTCCACACCATTCTTTACATCGAGAGCATCAATCGCAAGACCTTTTTCTATGATGAAAATCGGGTCTTTCGGTGCAAGGATTCCCTGACCGCCCTGGAGTCTCTGCTGGAGCAGTACCGCTTCCTCCGCATCAGCAAGAGCTGCATCGTCAACATCGCCCAGGTGGCCTCTACCTACCGTTGTGACAACCACCGGTTGGGGCTCCTGCTCCGGAACGGGGAACGGCTGGTGGCCGGTCGGGTCTATGCGGCCAAGGTGCGGGAGCGCATCCAGGTGTTTGGGCTGTCCCTGTCTGGGACGGGGCAGATGCTGGAGTACCCGCGGAAAGAGCGGGACGCTTGAAGGTCTGGTTGGATGGTTCCGGCAGGGAAACTGCTGGAGCATCTTTTTTTGGCCGAAAGTTAGCGAAAGCTAACCATACTAGTGACGTACCTTCCCCAGAAAACATCCCGGTGTTTTTGTTCGCCATCCATCAACTGTGCCCAGACACCCTGGAACCCTACGCACCCTTCCTCTCCCCAGAGCGCTGGCATCGTGCCGGCGCCTTTCGCCGAGAAGCAGATCAGCTGCGCTGTGTGGCCGCTGGGCTGTTGGGCAATTTCTGCCTGTGGCAGTGGTGTGGGGGACGTCCCATGGCACTGCGGAAGAACCGGTACGGAAAGCCCTTTTTGGAGGGCAGTCCCGTCCAGTTCAGCCTCTCCCATGCGGGAGATTGGGCGGTCTGTGGGCTGGCGGATTGCCCCCTTGGTGTGGACATTGAAAAAGTCCGGCCGGTGGAGCAGGGGATGTACGGACTGTGCCTGACGCCCCAGGAACGACAGCAGCTAGAGCAGGCGCCGATGCCGCCAGAGCGGCGATTTATCCAGCTTTGGACGCTGAAGGAGAGCTTTGGCAAGCTGCGAGGGGACGGGCTGAACTGTGGATTTCCGCAATTTCAGGTGGAACCGGTGGAAGGGGATGCCTGCCGTTCCGTCATCCGTCACGTTCAGACCGGCCAACCCTGCGCCAGCGGGTTCACCCAGCCGGTGGGGGAGGACTACTGCCTCTCTATCTGCGTGCCGCCGGAGCGAACGCTGCGTTCTGCGGTGATCGTGCCGGTGACCTTGGCGGACATGGAGCCGTGGATGGCGCAGAAAAAACCATTCCGATGGTTATAGAACCAGTGAATAGAAAGGAACTTATGAAACTGATTTGTTTTCCACACGCCGGTGGATTTGCGTTTTATTTCAACTTTTTGCGGCAGATAAAGACACTGCACAAGGGAGACCTCTACCTGTATGAATACCCCGGCAGAGGCTATCAAGGGAAAGAGCCCAACGCAGAAAGCCTCATGGCCATCGCCCAGACAGCGGCGGAGCGTATCACAGATTTTGTCGGCGATGAGCCCTTTTGCATCTTCGGCCACAGCATGGGCGCCTTCGTGGCCTATGAGACGGAAGCCCTGTTGGAAACCCACTACGGCAAACAGGCCGCCCGTCTCATCCTCTCCGGCCAGCACCCGCCGGTGTGCTTCCAGCCCCACCACTACGGGTTCGGTTCCGAGGAGGAGCTGAACGAGTATCTCATGAAGCTGGGCGGCTTCCCAGAGGAGGTGCAGACCAATTTGCAGATGTTCCAGATGCTTTTCACCCTCTGCCGAGAGGATATCCGGCTGTTGGAGCAGTACCGTCCCACTTGTAATGTCGTTCAAGCGGAGACTGTGGTGCTGTGCGGCAATGATGATGCCGAGGTGGGGGACACGGAGGAGCTGACATTGTGGCAGGAGAGCGCCCCCAACCTATTGGAGGTCAAAATTTTCGCCGGCACCCACTTTTATATGCGAGAACAGGAAGCAGATTTTCTGCATTACATCCAGCAGATCATAGAAGGAGAAAAGGCTGTATGAGTACATGGATCAAAGGAATCGGCGGGTATCTGCCAGAACGGGTGGTCACCAGCGAGGAGCTGGAGGAGATGGCCGGATACAAAGACCACGGCGTGAAGCTCGGCCTGTGCAAGATGCTCACCGGCTGTGCCTCCCGTCACTGGGCAGCCAAGGAGGAGCTGTGCTCCGACATCGCCGCCCGAGCGGGGGAGATCGCCATGAAGGAAGCCGGCGTGGAACCCCAGGACGTGGACGCCATCCTGTTCACCTCGGTCACCCAGGATTTCGTGGAACCGGCCACCGCCAACGTGGTGGCGGACAAGCTGAACATCCGCAACGGCTTCGCTTTTGACGTCAAAAACGCCTGCAACGCTTTCCTCAGCGGCGTGGACATCGCTGACAGTTTCATTGCCACCGGCAAGGCGGAGACGGTTCTGGTGGTCTCCGGCGAGTGCCTGTCCAAATGGACGAAGCTCCGCTACGACAGCAAGGAAGAACTCATCCAGCGGGCGCCGGTAGCCCTCTCTGTAGGGGACGGCGGCGGGGCGTTCCTGCTCCAAAAGTCCTCGGACGACCAGCGGGGTATCCACACCTCCTGGTTCAAGACCATTCCGGAGATTTGGAACAACAACGTCATCTGGGGCGGCGGCGTGGCCTTCCCCGGCGACCCAGATAAGATGTACGTCCCCGGCACCACAAAAGCCCTCACCGATGCCGCAGCGGAAGCGCCCTACACCATCCCCAAGGTGCTGGCCGCCGCCGGTTGGACGAAGGAGGACTTGGACTATATCGTTCCCACCCAGGTGGCCAAGTGGATTGTGGCGCACATCAGCAAGGCCATGGATATGGACTTGAGCAAGTTCGTGGAGATCGTCAAGGACTGCGGCAACATGGGCGCCAGCAACGTGCCCTTGGCGGCCTACCGTGCCTGGCAGGACGGCCGGCTCCATGCGGGATCCAAGATTTTGATGGTAGGCGGTGCCGTTGGCGCCAACATCGGCATGATGACCGCCGTTTTGTGAGGAGAAAGGAGTCCTATGGAGCAGAGAATGCACTTTCAGACCCTGTTGGAGGAGACCATCGGCAATACGGTCGGTCACACCGCAATCGAATATTTTGTTGGCAAGGAAAAGAAAAAGGTCAGCGGCGATGCCTACCTGACCCACATCCAGGCCATGGCCAACTACCTGAACCAGCGGATGCAGCCCCTGGAACCAGGCGCCTGGGTGGCTTTGAAAGCCCCCAACTCCGTCTACTGGTTCGGTGTCATGTTCGCCCTGATGAAGTGCGGCTATCGGGTCATGCTGCTGGACGCCCAGAACCCCCACCAGCTGGACGAGCACTTCGTGACGGAGGCTGGCGTGAAAGCCTTTATCACCCACCGTCCTACGGGCATCCCTGATGTCCTGGACGTGGACATTGCCCAGGTGGAAGGGGTGGACGACCAGAAGATTCTGGGCGACCCGATCCACTACCCACCGGTAGGGGATGACCGCTGGGCGGATAAGATCTCCTTCCACACCTCCGGCACCACCGGCACCGCCAAAGCCTACGTCTTTGCCGCCTCCGCTATCGTGGGCACGGTGCGCAACGTGACCGAATATTGGCTGGGCAACGACCGCATCACCCAGCGGAGCATTTCCACCAAGCTGGAGGAGCACAAGAGCCTGCTGGCGCTGCCCTTCCGGCATATCTCCGGCTTTCTGCTGGTGGTCACCTTCTGGCACATGGGGCACTGCGTGGTCTTTCCGCCCAACAGCGGCGTGTTTTCCATCATCGACACCTGTAAGCAGGAGAACATCTGGATGATGTTCTGCGTCCCCGCCATGTGGAAAGGCTTCATCCGCATTGCCCAAGCCCGTTACGGCGGCTGCGGGGAAAAAGAGTTCCAGCAGCTGCTGGGCGAGAACCTGAAAGTAGGCATCAGCGCCGGCGCCAAGCTGGACGCAGAATCCGTCAAAGTCCTGCTGCACAGCGGCATCTACTTCCTCAACAGCTGGGGCATGACTGAGATCGGCACCTCCACCATGGGGGGCATCGATGAGGACCCGTCCACCGACTATGTGGGCTGCTTCTACAACAAGCACAAGGCCAAGATTTTGCTGGAGGACGGCACCTATGTGGACAACGGCGTAGGCGAGCTGGTGCTGGACGGTCACTCCCTGTACGAGTCCATCCTCATCGGCGGCAAAGAGGTGTTCCGAGAAGGCCCCTTCCGCTCCGGCGACATTTTTAAGCTGGACGGACAGCGCACCTACTTTCTGGGTCGCTGCAAGAGCGTCATCGTCACCGACTCCGGTGAGAACATCTATCCGGAGGAGATCGACGTCTATTTCGACTTTCTCAACGACTATTCCAGCGGCTATTGCACCGCAGGCTATCAGGATCAGGTGACTCTGTTTGTCAGCCCCAAGGACTATGACAACTTTCAGGAGACAGCGTGCTTCGCCCAAATTCGCAAGGTGAACGCTGGCCTGCCCATGAACAAGAAAGTGACCAAGCTCTACGCCTTCAGCGACCCGCTGCCTCGGACGGGCAAAGGGGAAGTGGCACGGTTCCAGATGGCTCAAGTGCTGGAGGAACGGACAGACGGCGTGAAAGAGATCAAGATGAAGGGACGGAATGTGTGAGATGACCATTGAAACAGTAAAGAGCACCATCAAAGGACACCTGGGTGAGCTGCTGAACCTGGATCCGGCGCAGATCGGCGACAACGACCTGCTCATTGATGACCTGGGGGCGGACAGCATCGTCATCGTCCAGCTGTACCTGAGCTGCCAGGAGGATTTCGGCATCCTGGTGTCAGAGGAATTGGATCTATACATCTCCCAGAGCGTGCAGTCGCTCAGCGAGGTGGTCATGCAAAAAATCAGCGAGGAGGCAGAGCAGTAAATGTTTATCCAATTGAAGAACGCCAGCAAGGTGTATGGTCAGGGAGAATCCGCCGTCAAAGCCCTGGATGGGGCGGAGCTGAGCGCCGAGCAGGGCGAGGTCATCGTGGTACTTGGCCCCTCCGGCTCCGGCAAGAGCACCATGCTCAACATCATCGGCGGTCTGGACACCCTGGACAGCGGTTCCCTGACCGTAGGCGGCCGGACGGTGTCCGGTCTGAAACAGAAGGAGCTGACCGAGTACCGCCGAGAGGACGTGGGGTTCATCTTCCAGTTCTATAACCTCATCCCCGACCTGACCGCTCGGGAGAACGTGGAAGTGGTGGCGGACATCGCCCCCAGTCCCATGAACCTGGATGAGCTGTTCGGCGCCCTGGACATCAACGGCCTCCAGGATCGCTTCCCCAGAGAGCTGTCCGGCGGCCAGCAGCAGCGGGTGGCCATCGCCCGCGCCATGGTCAAGAACCCCAAGCTCCTCCTGTGCGACGAGCTGACCGGCGCCCTGGACACCAAGTCCTCCCTGGGCGTCCTGCAAGCCGTGCAGACCCTGAATGACCGGTATCACACCACGGTGGTCATCATCACCCACAACGCCGCCATCAGCGGCATGGCCGACCGGATCATCCAGATCAAGGACGGCAAGATTCAGAGCAACGAGGTCAATGCAAACAAAGTGAGTCCGATGGAGCTGGTGCTGTGATGAAACTGAATCGAAGATATAAGCATAATATCAAGCATAACCTGTCCTTCTACCTGGCAACCGTCGTTCTGACGGCGGTCTCCATCTTCCTCTTTCTGTCCATCCTGACCACTGGCACGGGATTGGACGGCTATGTGACCGATTTTGCCCAGCGGCACAATATGGAGGACGCCCAGTTCTCCACCCTCATGCCCATCGAGAAGGCAGACCGGAAGGACTTGGAGAAGAAATACGACCTGACCCTAGAGCAGACCGGCTATGTAGACGTGGAGGAGAAGGACTACACCGTTCGTGTCCTGAAACGGAACCAGAAGATCGACACCTATGAGATTTTCGAGGGCAAGGACGTGGTGGATGATGACGAGATCGTGCTCTCCAAGGGCTTCGCCCAGGCCAACGACCTGGCCATCGGGGACAAGCTCAAGCTGGACGGCAAGCAGTACACCATCACCGGTTTCCTGCTCCGACCCGACTACATCAACTGCCTGGAAAACCTCACCGACGCCTATCGGAACAACGAGGGCTTCGCCGTGGCGGCGGTGTCTGATGACACCTATGACAAGCTGGAGGACGAGACGGTTTATTACACGGTGGTCTACCACGACTCCGCTAAGGAGAAGCAGTTCCGCAAGAAGGTGAACCAGGATTACACCATGCTTCAGTACACCGATGCCTCGGTGAACCCTCGTATCGAGGCGGTGCAGAACAACCCCAAGACCTACATGATGATGTCTTACATGATGATGTGCCTGATGATGGTCATTGTCAGCATCCTGGTGGCGGCCATCCTGAGCCGGAAGGTCAAGTCCGAGTGCAAGATCATCGGCACCCTGAAAGCCCTGGGCTATCGGACGGGGGAGCTGACCCGTCACTACGCCACCATGGCTCTCATCGCCAGCATCGCCGGCACCGTCATCGGTCTTATCATGGCCGCCCTGGGCGCCCAGAGCATGGCGGAATACTACGCCGTGGACTATGAGCCTATGCCCATCCACTACACCGTCCCCCTGTACGGCGCAGCCATTTGCATCGTCCTGCCCACCCTGTTCTATGTGGTCTCCGCCATCCTGACCACCAAGCGGCTGCTCCGGCGGAACGCAGTCGATCTGCTCAACGCTTCCACCAGCAAAAAGAGCGGTTCCAAAGCCTTTGCCAGCAACCGCACCATGAAGTTCAAGTGGAAGTTCCGCCTGCGCACCCTGCTCAGCAACAAAGCACGGGCGCTGGTGGTGCTCATCGGCCTGGTGGTGGGCGGCTACATCATGGCCATGGGGCTGACCTTCTTCGACAGCTGCGACAACTTTGTCAACAACTCGGTCAACAGCATCGGCAGCTTCTCCTACCGCTACTACCTGACCAGCTACGAGACCAAGGAGCAGGGGAAGGGCTGTGAGACCTACATCAACGAATCCCTCCAGCCCAAGGACATTGAAAACAGCCCGTTCAGTCTCAGCGGCTTGCAGAAGGACTCCAAGTACATCACCCTCACCGACCTGGACGGCAAGAAGGTCACCTTGAAGGATGGGGACTACTACCTGACCGAGATGGCCGCCAAGGTCTACGGCCTGAGCGCCGGAGACAAGTTCACCTTCTACAGCCCCATCACCATGGATGAGTACACGGTGAAGATCACCGGCATCGTGGAAGACTGCGCCCAAAAGACCCTGTATACCACCGGCAAGACGGTGCGGGAGCTGATGGAGCTGGATGACGATGTGTATAACGTCATCCTATCCGACCACAAGCTGAAATTGAAGGACAGCGAGGTGGCCGTGACCAACACCAAGGAGTCGGTGCAGGATCAGATCCAGTCGGTCATCGACGATCTCCAGCAGATCATCCTGGTCATGATCCTCTTGGGCGCCGTCCTCTGTGTGGCCGCTGTCTACCTGACCGTGAACATGATGGTGGAGGAGAACGGGAACACCATCTCCATGCTGAAAATTTTCGGATACCGGAAGGGCGAGATCAACTCCATGGTTCTCTCCGCCAACCACATCCTGGTGCCCCTCAGCTTGGTCATCAGCATCCCACTGGGCATCCTGGCCGGCGACCTGTTCTATACCATGATGATCGACAACCTGTCTGCTTACATCGAAGCGGTCATCAGCGTCAAGAGCAGTGTCCTCTGCGCGGCACTGGTGGTGGTCAGTTACCTCCTCTCCCTGACCCTGCTCAAGCGCAAGGTATTTCGGGTGAACATGGTGGAGTGCCTGAAGGACAACCGGGCATGACCCAGATCTGACAGCAGAATCATCACACGAACATGGCCGGGACTGGAGGTTCCTGTCCCGGTCATATGCGTTCCAGAAAGGAATTTTTATGACCATCACATTGGATTTGAACCAGTTTCAGGCCAAAGACCAGAACTTTTTCGCCGAAATGCTCCCCTATGTCTCCCCTGCCATCCGGAACATCCAGCGCCAGGGCGACCAAGTGTCGGTGGAGCTGGAGGAACGGGACGAGGCCGAGGTGACCCAGAAGGTGGGGCAGCTGCGGGACATGATCTTGAACGGCCAGCTCAGCGGCAAAGAGGTCAAGATCAAGACCCTGGAGGATCACTCCGACACCGTTCCCCTCAATCACGCTCCCATCTTCCAGACCCTCTTGGACACCGAGGGCGTCAAGGAGATCGCCGATGGCGTGTACGCTTACAGCGACCTGTTTTTGCAGGTCTACCGCTACTTTGACCGGAAGATCGAAGCCTTCGGCAAAGAGGTCTTCGGGCCGGTGAAGCAGTACGATTTCCCTGTACTCTATCCCATCGACAACTACGAAAAGGGCGGCTACTTCGAGACATTCCCCCACTACATCATGTTCCAGACCACCATGAAGAACGACCTGGCGGTACTGGATCGCTTCGCCCAGAAGGGCACCCAGGACAAGACCATCTTTGAGGAGATGAAGCCTCCCACCTTAGTGCTCCGCCACGCCACCTGCGCTCCGGTCTACCAGTTCCTCAGCGGCAGCACCATCCAGCGGGACGCACCCCAGACCTATTTGGTCTCCGGCCGATGCTTCCGGAACGAGGCGGGGAACGCCTATGAGCTGGCACGGCTGAACGAGTTCAACATGAAGGAGTATGTGTTTGTGGGCGTGCCCGAGACCTGCGCTGATAAGGTCAGCCAGGCCAAGGAGCTGTGGCACTTCTGGCAGGAAACCTTCGACCTGAACTGCAAGGTGAACACCGCCAACGACTCCTTCTTCGCCAGCAACTACAAGAAGCTGCAATTCTTCCAGGTGTTGGGCGATTCCAAGCAGGAGTTCGTCTGCCGCCTGGACAACTCCAACAAGGAGATCGCCGCCGCCTCCGCCAATTTCCACCGCACCCACTTCTCCAAGCCCTACAACATCCGCCTGGACAATGGCAACTTCGCCTACACCGCCTGCTTCGCCTTTGGTGTGGAGCGCCTGACCTATGCGCTGCTGTGCCAGAAGGGGTTGGATGTGAGCAAATGGGACGAAAAGACCGTACAGGAGTTAAAACAGTATGACATTGAATTATAACGGCCCCCGCTGCGCCTGCTGCATCATGCCGGAAGCCGAGGGGCATATCACCTTGGGGAAAAACGGTGTGTGCAGCGTTTGCCGGAACCTGCAAGAAAAGAGCGTCCCCAGCCAGTCCTTTGACAGCAAGAGCCCAGAGGAAAAGCTGGAGACCTTGAAAAAGATCGTCGCCCCCTACAAAAAGGGCAACCGGTACGATTGCGCCGTCAGCGTCTCCGGCGGCAAGGACAGCATCATGACCCTGTATGTGGCCGTCCGCGTCTTGGGTCTGAACCCTCTGGCCATCATCATCGACAACGGCTTCGCCCTGGATGAGATGTACGCCAACGTGAAGAACGCCACCGACATCCTGGGGGTAGACCTGATGGTATTCAAGACCGCCGACCTGCTGAAAATCTTTCCCCAAATGATTCGTTCCGGCAAGCCCATCTACTACTGCCGAGTCTGCCACGCCCTTATTGACAACGCCATCCGCCGCATCGCCCACCAGAATGGCATTGACCTCATCCTGGGCGGCTACACCAAGGGACAGCAGTACATTCGCAACTCGGAACTGTTCTGGATCTATAAGGAGTCCGATGAGAACGCCGTGGAGCTGTTCCGAACGATGTCCGGCTACGAGGACTACGCCGACCTCATCCACAACCAGAACAAGTACTTTCGGGAGCATTATGGCAACATGAGACTGCTGTCTCCCTTCAAGTACATCGAGTGGAACGAGGACAAGATTTTGGACATCATCACCCGAGAATTGAAGTTCCAGCTGCCCAAGCGGAGCTGGCCGGATAAGTCCTCCAACTGCTCCTTCAATTATGTTGCACAGTACCTGACCGAAAAGGTTTTCCGCTACGGCCAGCACGAAGTGGAGCTGAGCGAGCTGGTGCGGGTGGGCGAGATGAGTCGGGAGCGGGCGTTGGAGATCATCCATTCGCCCATCGAAGAAAGTGACTTGGAAAAACCCCTGGAAAAGATGGGATTGACCGTGGAGGATGTGTATTGCTATGACAAACAGTGAAATGAAGAAACAGGTCATTGAAATGTTCCTGGAAAACGTGCCCGAACTGGAAGGTATCGAGATCGCCAACGACACCATGCTCATCTCCTCCGGCTATGTGGACTCCTTCAGCGTCATCAAGATGATCGCCCTGTTCGAGGACGCTTTTTCCGTGACGATCGACCTGGACGAGATCAATTATGAGGACTTCGAGACGGTGGACTCCATCGTGGACAAGGTGATTTTGAAAGGAGCGTCCGTATGATGCGGATGCGCCCGCTGACCCAGCCCCTGGTGTCCGATTGCAGCGCCTTCCTGTTCTCCACCGAGCTGGGGCAGCGCTATTACCCCCTGCGTAAGCTGCTGGACGATGCGGTGGAAAAAGCCTGCCAGCGGGATGCCGTCTTTCTGGCCTATGAGGGTCAGCGGCTGGTGGGGGTGCTGTGGTATGTGGAGGAAGGCTCCTTCTACACCTACCCCTACCTGCACATGATCGTGGTGGACGAGTCCTGCCGAGGCAAGGGCTACGGACGGCAGATGCTGGCCTACATGGAGGAGCGTCTGTTGGAGAAGCGGGTGACCAGCAAGATCTATCTGGTGGTCACCGAGAGCAACCAGGCCGCCCAGAAGCTGTACGCCGGCGTGGGCTACCAGAAGGTGGGACGGTTGGAGAACCTGTATCGGAAGGGCGTCCACGAGCTGCTGATGGAGAAATTCCTCAGTAAGATGACCAAGATCGGTCAGCTGGACGCCAGTTGAGGAGGGCTTATGAGCGAGCAGAACATCAAATTATTTTGCATCCCCGGCGGAGGCGCATCCGCCTTCGTCTATTGGAAATACACCAAATACCTGAACAAGAACATCAAGCTCTGCCTGTTGGAGCTGCCCGGCCGGGGCCTGCGCAAGCGGGAAGAGCCCATCAACGAGCTGCACGCCGTGGTGGACGACCTCTACGCCCACCTGGTGGAGGAGCTGAACAAGACCCCCGGCTGCGGCTATATGCTCCTGGGCTACTGCTACGGCGGCATCCTGGCCTATGAGCTGTACCAGAAAATCCGCCGAGAGGGCATCCAGGAACCCTTCCACATCTTCATGAGCGCCACCGCCACAGTGGACGGCGATGTGTACGGACACTCTCTGTTCGAGAACGAAGCGGCCAGGGAAGAGGTACAGGACCTGATGACCACCTATTTCCCCGACCATGTGTTCCCGGACAAGGAGCTGGTGACGGAGATCTCCAACCGCTGCGTGGACTGCCTCTATGCCCAGTACGCCCAGCGTGGGGAGATTGGTATGATTCCCTACGAAGACATCTTCAACGAGGACGCCAAGGGCAGCCGCCTGGAACAGATCAGCCGAGAGAACCGGTTTGAGGTGGAGAAGTGCCTGGAATTTGCCTGCGAGACCATTCGGGTGGTGGAGGCCGACCTCCATGCGGTCTATGAGTACAAGCAACAGACCCGGACCTATCCCACGGTGGGCTGTGACCTGTCCATCTTCTCCGGCCGGGATGACCTGATGACACCTCTGGACTCCGTCCGAGGTTGGGTGCGCTTTGCCGAGCGGAATTTCCACCTGTACTCCATGCACGGCGGACACCGGATGATGCTGGACGAGTATCAGCAGTGCATGCCCATTATCAACTATGCCGCCAGCCAGTGGCAGCCGAAAGAAGGAGGAAAGAACGAATGAGCGCATTATGGGAACCCATCACCTTAGGAGAACACTTCCTCCGAAGGGCAGAACAGTACGGCGACCGCATCGCCCTCTCTGACGGCGCTCAGAAGGTGACCTATCGTCAGCTGGTAGAGTTAGCCGGGACTGACCGAGAACGGCTGCGCCAGGCTGGGGTGCAGCCCCATGAGCTGGTCATTATGCAGATGTCCAACGGCATCCCCTTCGTCCAGATGTTCCTGGCGTTGATGCTGGAAGAGGTCGTGCCCATCCTCATGCTGCCCAACCACGGGGTTCGGGAGCTGACCGGCATCCAGAGCAAAGTCCACTGCCGGTTCCACCTGACCGATGACGGAATCCAGCACTTCACCGGCATGAAGCAGGTGGCCTATGTGGCACCGGAAGCGGTGGTGAAAGCCCAGTCTCCCGATGCCCGCATCGCCATCCTGCTCCTGTCCGGCGGCACCACCGGTATCCCCAAGCTCATCCCCCGTACCCATGGGGACTACTACTACAGCTGTATGCAGACGGCAAACAAAAACCATTGGAGTGACCAGACCACTCTGCTCACCCCCCTCCCCCTGGGGCATAACTTCGCCCTGGCTCACCCAGGCATCCTGGGTGTCCTGTTCCACGGCGGCAAAGCGGTCGTTCCCCGTTATGCCTCCCCCTTGGATATGCTCACCCTCATCCGTGCGGAGCAGGTCAACGCCCTCATCCTGGTTCCAGCGTTGCTCCACCTGCTCATGGAGGCGCGGGAGCTGCTGCCGGAAGCGGACTTGAGCACCCTGCGGCAGATTTATGTAGGCGGCGCCATGCTCCCTGTGGCGGATGCGGAACGGACGGTAGAGCTGTTCGGCAACGTGCTCATCCAAGTTTTCGGCACTGCCGAAGGACTTGTCTGCACCACCCAGCAGGATGACCCACTGGAAAAGATCTTGACCACCCAGGGCACCCCTGTCTCCCCCCACGATGAGCTGCGCATCGTAGACGGCAGCGGCGACCTGCTCCCCGCCGGACAGCGTGGCGAGCTGCTCACCCGTGGCCCCTACACCATCCACTACTATTACGGCATCCTGGACAAGGACAACCAGTACTTCACCCCCGACGGCTGGTACAAGACCGGCGACCTGGCCAGCATCGACGCCCAGGGCTACATCACCATCCATGGCCGCATCAAAGAGCGCATCAACCGTGCCGGCGAGAAGATCATCCCCTCTTACCTGGAAGGGCTGCTGACGGAGTGGGGTGTCTTTTCCGAAGTGGCGGTCATCGGCGTGCCCGACCCGGTGCTCACCGAGCGCATCTGCATCTGCGGCAAGCCTATCAGCGGCACCGACGTGCTGGATTTGGGACAGATCAACCACTTCCTGAAGGAAAAAGGCGTCTCCGGCTTCTGCATGGGGGACGACTACCTGGAAGTCCACACCTGGCCCCTGACCGCCGTGGGCAAGACGGACAAAAAGCAGCTGCTCAAGCTGGCGGAGGAGCAGAAAACATGAGCAAGACCCGAATTCAGGAGTCCTACCTCATCGGCGCATCCCTGGAGCAGAACCTAGGCGGCGTCCCCGGCCACGTCTACTTGGAGACTCGGGGGACAGCCATCCACCTGGCCAAGCTGCGCCAAGCGTGGCGGGACGTCCTCACCCTCCACGGCATTCAGTCCCCTTTGAACGACTATGTGGCCTGCTTTGACTGCACCACCCTGACCCAGGCGGAAGGGGAACGGGAAGTCCAGCAGTACCGTGCCGCCTTCGCCCAACGGAACACCCGAACGGAGGAGGGGCACAGCTGTGGTCTGACGCTGTTCCGGCTGCCGGAGGGGGTGGACTGCCTGTGCTTTGACCTGAATTTGCAGGTGGCTGACCCAGCTGGGTTCCAAATCTTGCTGGGACAGCTGGCGGAGTTGTACCAGGGACACCCGGTGACCGTTTCCAGCGGAACACCCGACCCGGAACCGGCGTCCACGGCGGACGTGGCCTATTGGCAGGAGCAGGTTGCCCAGATGCGCCCCGGCTCCATCCTGGAACAGCAGCGTGATCCCACCCGAATGCACCACTGCCGCTACCAGGCCACCGCGGCCAAGCTGGACGCCGCCCAGTGGCAGGCCGTCCAAAGTCGGGCGTCCAGCCTGGGCGTCCACCCCACCACCCTGGCCATGGCGGCCTTCGCCGACACTATGCGCCAGGCGGCCGAGACTGATTTTGTCCTCAACTTGCCCATCTTCCACACCACAGGCCACACGGTGGAGTATCCCGACCGCATCACCGACCGCACCCGACTGCTCACTCTGGCTGTACGAAAAGCAGACCAAATGTCAGATATTTTGGCACGTTACCAGGCAGGCATGACCCACATCCGCCTGGACGGCCTGGACGTACAGGCGATGCTCCGAGAGCGGCACCCAGAGGAACCTCTGCTGGCGCCCACCGTCTTTTCGTCCACGCCGGGCATCCAGCTGGTGACCGAGCCTTTCCAGGCGTCCTTTGGGGCGCTGACCTACCTGGTCTCTCAGACCCCTCAGGTCTGCCTGGATGCCCAGATCTACGAGCTGTGGGATGGGGCGTACCTGGTGTGGATGACGCCGGAGGGATTGTACGAACACGCATATTTGACAGAGCTGTTCCGGAATTGGCTGGAACGGCTCTTGGAGGAACCGAAAGGGGAATGACCATGAGAGAAAAACTGTATCAGATGGTAGAAGCAGAATTGAACCTGCCACAGGGGTGGGACACCACCAAAAACTTCATCGAGCTGGGCGGCCAGTCCATCCAGATGATGAAGCTGCAAATGAACATTTTAAAAACCTTCGGCATTACCCTGACCTTCCAGGAGCTGTTTGAGAACAACACCATCGACCGCCTGCTCCACTGCCTGGAACAGAAGCAGGCGTGAGGGGGCATCATGAAGGAACGGATCGCCCTCAACCCCATGCAGCAGTCCTACCTGCGGGGGCGAGAGGCCAAGTATGGCCGGTTCAGCAAGGCTTGTTTTGTCTACGAATATGACCCGACCAAGGTAGAGCACGCCCGCCTGGTGGAAGCCCTCCAACGCCTGCCCCAGTTGCACCCGCTGTTGGGCGCAGGGCTGGACGGGGAGACCTTGGTGCTGGGCGCTGGTCGGTTGGAGCTTCAGGAAGCGCCCCTGTGGACGGAGGGGATCGAAGCCCAGGCGGAGACATTGTTCCAGCAGTTCACCTGGAACGAGCAGTGCCTGTCCCAGGTGACCCTGGTCACCGGCAGCCATGCCTATGTGGCGCTCTGTATCAACGGCATCCTGGCCGATGGCCTGAGCCACGACCGCATCTTGGAGACCTTGGAGCGGTGCTATGAAGGGGAACCCTTGGAACCGGTGGAGTGCTCCCAGGCGTTTCTGGACTACATGGAGACTCTGCGTGCAGAACAACGCACGCCAGAGCAGGCACAGGCGCTGGAGGAGTCCATGCGCCAGTTCCCGCCGGCGGCAGAGCTGGCCATTGCGGAGGAATTTTACACACCGGACCCCCAGGAGACCGGCGTCTGCCGCCAGCCCATCGCAGCATCCCTGTGGCAGGCGTTCCAGCAGAAAGCGGCAGGCCAGGGAGTCACTGCCTTTCCCGTCCTGCTGACCCTGGTGGGCAAGGCCATCGGGCAGTACACCGACCGGTCGAAAGTGGTCTTAAATGTGCCGAGAACTGCCAGAATGGTGCCGGTAGACGGCATCTTTCAGGCGGTCGGGATGTACTCTGACTTTTCCCTGGTGCCGGTGGATGCAGCGGAAAGCGACCTGTTCGCCCAGGCGAAAAGCTTGAGTATTTCTCTCATGGAACAGCAGTTCCAGAGCCAGATCTCCGGCCTGGATCGGCTGAAAGCCTGGAAAAAGAGTGACCCCCAAGCGGCCGCTCCCTTCGTCTGCACCTCTCTGGTGGACGGCGCCTATGACAGCCGCTTGTTCACCCGGCGCCTGGTGCGCACCCAGACGGCGCAGGTGTGGCTGGAACTGCTCCTGCTCCGCTGCGGCGACACGGTGACCTTGGAGGCGGCCTACCAGCCGGACGTTCTCCCAGCGATGGTGGTGGAGCAGATTTTGTGTACTGTAGTGGCGGACATGGAGCAGTTGGTGTACCCGATCACCCCAGCGCCGGAACCGGCGGTCAACCCCTGCCTGCCCAGCCTGACCGACCTGCTGTCGGAGCAATTTTCCACCTACCGTGACCACCCCTTCCTCCTGTGGAGCAAGGGACAGCTGACCTACGGCCAGACGGACGCCCTGGCGAACCGGCTCTGTCAGCGGCTGCGAGAGGCTGGCCTGACATCGGGCAGCCGAGTGGGCATCCTGCTGTCCAAAAGCCCACTCCAAGCCATCGCCAGCCTGGCGTCTGCCCAAGCGGGGGCGGCGTTTTTGCCCCTGGATCTGGAATACCCGCCCGAAATGCTCTCCGCCATCGCCCATCGGGCAGAGCTGTCACTGATCGTGACTGAACCGGCTTTGGCGGAGCGGGCGGCATCCTGTGGCGTGCCCTGTTTAACAGTGGAGGAAGCGTGGCTGAACGCTGTGCCCTCGCAGGTGGCGGCGTTTCAGGGGTACCGGTGGCGGCCGGAGGAGGTGCTGGTCATCATCAACACCTCCGGCACCACCGGCGAGCCGAAATCCGCCGCCATCCCCTCTGTGGGGGTGGTCAACTGCCTGTTGGAGTCCCAACGGCGTTTTTCTCTGACGGACAGCGACCGGTGCATTGCCGTCACCAACTACTGCCACGACATGGCGCTTTTTGACCTCTACGGCATGATCGCCTGTGGCGGTTCGGTGGTGTATCCGGACGGGGACAAGGGAAAGGAGCCTGCCCATTGGGCGGCGCTGATGGAGCGCTATCAGGTCACCTTCTGGAACTCCGTCCCGGCGTTTATGGAGATGCTGGCGGCAGAGGAACGCAATCTGACACAGGCCCTGGCCAGTCTGCGCACCGTGGTTATGGGCGGGGACTTTTTGCCGGTCAGCCTGGTGAAACAGCTGAAAGGGGAGAAGCCCACTCTCTGCGTCCACAGCGTGGGCGGCCCCACTGAGACTACTATTTGGAACATCTCCCACGAGATCACGGCAGACGACTTGGGACTAGACGTCATTCCATACGGGAAACCCTTCCCCAACACCACCTACTTCATCTGCAACGCCGCTGGACAGCCCGCCCCCATGGGCGTCATCGGCGAGATGTGCGTGGCTGGTGTGGGGGTCAGCGCAGGCTATCTGGGGATGCCGGAAAAGACCGCACAGGCGTTCCCACGGTGGAACCACCGGCGAGTCTACCGCACCGGCGACTTTGGCTACTTCCGTGCCAACGGCGACCTGATGATCTTGGGACGTCGGGACGGCCAGGTGAAGATCAACGGCAAACGCATCGAGCTGCCCGGCATCGAAGCGGTGCTGCGGGCGCAGCCGGAGACCAACCAAGTGGTGGTGGTGAAGTCGGCGCAGAATAAGAAGCTCACCGCCTTCTACACCGGCGCCGCTCTGGAAGAAGACGCCTGGCGTGCTTTCGCCCAGGAACGGCTGCCCAGCTATATGGTGCCCAGCCGCTTTGTCTGGTTGGAACAGCTCCCCCTGACCCGCAATGGCAAAGTGGATCGAAAGAGGCTGACCCAGTACCAGCTGACACCTGCGGGGCAGCCTGCCCAGACCGCAGCGCCCACCGACTGCCAGACGGTGACGGCACAGCTCGTCGACCTGTGCCGCCAGCTGTTCCCAGATGAGGATATTGACGAAAACCTCAACTATTACGTCATCGGCGGCGACTCCATCCAGGCCATCAAGCTGCTCTCCCTCATCAAACGCACCTTTGATGTGACCCTCAGCGCTTACGACATCCTGGAAGCCCCCTTCCTACAGGAGTGGGCGGCGCTCATCCAGCAGAAACAGGCGCAGCGGAACCAGCTGCTCCAACAGCTCACCGGCCTGGCGGAAGCTGTGGTGGGCGTGGACGGCGACGCCTTGCGCTTGACCGATGGCGTGGAGGTACGCCTAAAATCCCTCTCCCATCGGTTGGCGGAGCAGGGGATCGAGAAAACTGTATATGAATTGCTGGCCATGCCCTACCTGACCGAGATGGGGCGGTGAGCTGGTGAAACAGAAAACCTCCTGGCATTGCGCCGGGAGGTTTTTTGTACGGGACGGGAAAAATCGGGTTCGTACTGCAACTGTGGGATGTTTTTGGGACAGTCACTTTGTTATAATTAGAAAAAACAAGGGAAAATGCCCCAAAATTACAAGTGAATCAACAGGAGATGATACAATGGATGAAAAATATTATGCCCATTGGTCAGAAGATGGGCGGAAGCAGACCGTGCTGGCGCACCTGCTCTGTACCGCAATGCTCTGTGCCCAATTTGCGGAAAAATTCGGAGAGAAGGCGCTAGGCTATTGGGCGGGCCTGCTCCACGACATCGGGAAGTTCACCCAGGCGTTTCAGAAGCGGCTTTTCTGCGGTGGGAAAAAGGTGGACCACTCCACAGCAGGTGCCTGGGAAAGCAAAGCCTATCTGCCCATATCCCTCTGCATCATGGGACACCACAGCGGCCTGCCGGACTTGGGAGGTCGGACGGACAAAGGAAAGCCAACCTACTTCGGCCGGATGAATAAGGCCAAGAGCGGCCAGCTGGAACCCTATGATGCCTGGAAACAGGAGGTGGAGCTGCCCCAAGCCCCTAAGATGGAGCCGAAAACCGAGTTGGAGCTGGATTTCCTCATCCGGATGCTCTACTCCTGCCTTACTGACGCCGACTTCCTGGATACGGAAGCGTTCATGTCCAACGGCCAGGTAGAGCGGGGCGGTGGGGAAGCCATCTCTGTGCTGTCGGACAAGCTGGATCGCTATACGGAAGGCTGGTTCCCGCCCAGCAATGAGCTGAACACCCAGCGCTGTGCCATCCTGCGCCGCTGTATAGAGCAGGGGCAGGACACCCGGCAGATGCCGGGACTGTACACCCTCACCGTCCCCACCGGCGGCGGAAAGACGGTGGCCTCGTTGGCCTTCGCCCTCCACCATGCCAAGACCCACGGCTTGGAACGGGTCATCTACGTCATCCCGTACACCTCCATCATTGAGCAGACGGCGGATCAGTTCCGCAAAATTTTAGGGGCGGAGAACGTGCTGGAACACCACTCCGGCGTCACCTACGACACCCAGGACGAGGCCACTCCGGAGACCCAGCGGATGGCCAGGGCTACGGAGAATTGGGATATGCCGGTGGTGGTGACCACAGCGGTGCAGTTCTTCGAGTCCATCTACAGCAACCGTTCCTCCAAATGCCGGAAGCTCCACAACCTGGCCAAGAGCGTCATCATCTTCGATGAAGCGCAGATGCTGCCCATCCCGTACCTGCGCCCCTGCGTCTCCGCCATCGCCCAGCTCATCGGCCACTTCCACGCCACCGCAGTCCTCTGCACTGCCACCCAGCCGGCGCTGAACCCGCTGTTTGCAGAGTTTTTGCCCAGCCACACCGCCACCGAGCTGTGCCCCGAGGGTACCTGCGATGAAACGATCTTCCGCCGTGTCACCTTCCAAACGGAGATAGAGAAGGAGATGAGTTGGGAAGCGGTGGCGGAAGTGCTGACCCAGCTGCCCCAGGTGCTCTGCATCGTCAACACCCGCAAGAGCGCCAAACGGCTGTACGACCTGCTGGGCGACCAGGAGGACACCTTCCACCTGTCCACTCTCATGACACCCACCCACCGGCGTGCCGTGTTGGAAGTGGTGCGAGGTCGGCTGAAAGGGGGGCTGCCCTGTCGGGTGGTCTCCACCTCCCTCATCGAAGCGGGGGTGGACGTGGACTTCCCAGCGGTGTTTCGGGAGGTGGCCGGATTGGATTCTATCTTGCAGGCCGCCGGACGGTGCAACCGAGAGCGGAAACGGGCGGCGCAGGATAGTGTGGTCACTGTGTTCCGGTCGGAAACGGAGGTCAACACACCGTTTCGGATGAACATTGACGTTGGACGAGAGGTCATGGGGCGTCAGAAGGATATTGCGTCCCAGGCTGCCATCACCGATTATTTTACCGAGCTGTTGGAGCTGAAAGGCACCGATATCCAGGATTCTAAGAGTATTTTGAAGATGATGAAAGAACGGTTGCCTTTCCAGACCATCGCAGAGCAGTTCAAATTGATCGACAACGACAGCAAGACCATCTACATCCCCCTGGGAGAAGGGGAAGCGCTGGTGCAGCGGCTCCAAGCCGGAGAGCGTTCCCGGACGCTGTTCCGGAAGCTGGGGCAGTACGGTGTCTCCATTTACGAGACGGAATTCAAGGCACTGGCTGACGCCGGAGACATCCTTCCGGTGGACAGCGGAAAGGGAGAGGATCTGTGGGTGCTGGCCAATGCCAGCCTGTACGATGAGCGGACAGGGCTTTCTCTGAATCCGGAATATGGGAAGGGGGATTTCGTGTGACGGAAAACCGGGATGTCCTTTGGGACATCCCGGTTCCGGAATACATACATATCCTTGCCTATATTTCAACCCACCTAGTCCTTCAGGACTAGGACATGAAAAGTATAGCATTGCCTTTTTACTAGAATCAAATGAAATGATTACATTTCATTACCTATAAAATGATTGTTGACGCGGTTGGGAAAAGGTGCTATTGTATAAAAAGAGGAACAAATCTGGTGCCCAGCCCCATACATGGACAAGTCTGGAACCTAGACACACAATAGAAGAAAGGATGTGAAAACCATGCCCACTCGATTTCGAGTTTGGGGAGACTACGCGTTGTTTACACGGCCTGAGATGAAGACAGAACGTGTGTCCTTCGACATCATCACCCCCTCCGCCGCCCGCGGCATCTGTGACGCCATCTTCTGGCATCCCGGCCTGCGTTGGGTCATCGACCGCATCATCGTCTGCAACCCCATCCGCTTCACCAGCGTTCGGCGCAACGAGGTGAAGGCGGTGGTCAACAGCCGTGCGGCACGGACGGTGATGGAGGGGCGGGGGAATGGCTCCCTGTACATCGCCACCCCCAACGAGATCCAGCAGCGGGCGTCTCTGCTGCTGCGGGACGTGTCCTATGTGATCGAAACCCACTTTGAGATGACGGACAAAGCGGCGCCTTCGGACAACCCCGGCAAATTCCAGGACATCATGACCCGCCGCATCCGCAAAGGGCAAGCCTATCACCAGCCCTGCATGGGCTGTCGAGAGTTTCCCGCTCATTTCGCCCCCTGCGAGACTCTGCCGCCCTGTCCGGAGGAGTTGAGAGGACGGCGGGATCTGGGTTATATGCTCTACGACATGGACTATTCCGACCCACAGGACATCCGCCCCCTGTTCTTCCGAGCGGTGCTGGAGGACGGCGTCCTGACCGTACCGCCCAGAGACAGCAAGGAGGTGATCGGATGATCCTCCAAGCCCTCGTCTCCTACTACGAGACCCTGGCCGCCCGGGGGGAACTGCCCCAGCCCGGCTGGGCGCCGGTGAAGGTGTCCTATGTGCTCAATCTGGACGACCAAGGGGACATCACCACCGTAGTCTGCATCAAGGAAGAAGTGACACGGGGGAAGAAGAAGGCGCTGGTACCCCAGATCATTCAGCTGCCTGCTCCGGTCAAGCGCACCGTAGGCGTGACCGCCAACTTCCTCTGCGACAACTCCAGCTACATCCTGGGCGCAGACAAAAAGGGCAAACCCAAACGCTCCTTGGAGTGCTTCCAAGCCTGCAAGACCCTCCACGAGACTTTGTTGGTCTCGGTGGAGGAGCCGGCTGCCCGGGCGCTGTTGTCCTTTTTCGACCATTGGCAGCCGGAGAAATTGACGGAACACCCGGCCTTTGCCCACCAGGATATGGAGGATCTTTTGGCTAGTGCCAACCTGATCTTCCGTTATCGGGGACGCTACCTCCACGAGATTCCCGCCATCCGGCAGGCGTGGCAGGACTATTACAACAACAGCCAGGACAGCCAGCAGTTTCCCTGCCTGGTCACCGGCAAACTGGCGCCTGTGGCGCAGCTCCACCCCAGCATCAAAGGCATCTATGGCGCCCAGTCCAGCGGTGCCTCCCTGGTCTCCTTCAACGCCCCGGCCTTCTGTTCCTACGACCGAGAGCAGGGACTCAACGCCCCCACCAGCCAGTACGCCGCCTTCGCCTACGGTGCCGCCCTGAACTACCTCATCGCCACCCAGAACACCCGAGTCGGTGACGTCACCCTGCTGTTCTGGGCAGAGAGCGGCGAGGAAGCATATGCAGATGCGCTGAAACGATTTGGTTTTGGGGGCGGGGATGAGGATGACCAATACAAGGAAGAAGATTTGAAGGGGCTGATGGAGTCCTTAGCGGAAGGGGCTGATGTGGAATGGGACGGAACCCGCATCGACCCCAATATGACCTTCTACATCCTGGGCATCTCCCCCAATGCGGCACGGCTGTCCGTGCGCTTCTTCCTGCGCAACAGCTTTGGACAGTTCATCCGCAGCGTGAAAGCCCACTATGACCGGCTGGAGATCGTCCGACCGTCCTTCGATCCCTTTGACAATATCCCCGTGTGGCGGATGCTGAAAGAGACGGTGAACCCCAATTCCAGGGAGAAAAAGCCTGCCGCCGACATGGCCGGCGACACCCTGCGCGCCATCTTGACCAACACCCCTTATCCTGCCACTCTGCTCAACGGCGTGACCCTGCGCATCCGGGCAGACCGAGAGATGAATCGCACCAGAGCGGCCATTTTGAAGGCGTATTATCTGAAAAATAGAAACCCATTTGTACCAGAGGAGGTTTTAACTGTGTCCTTGAACCAAGATTCCAATCACGAAGCCTATGTCCTGGGGCGGCTGTTCTCTGTGCTGGAAGCCATCCAGTCGGATGCCAACCCTGGCATCAACGCCACCATCCGTGACAAATACTTCAGTTCCGCCTCCGCCACCCCCGGTGTGGTCTTTCCTACACTTGTAAATTTGGCGCAGAAGCATCTGAGAAAACTGGACGAGGGGAAAAAGATCTTCTACGATAAGCAGCTGACGGAGCTGATGTCCAAGCTGGGCGAGACCTACCCCAACCGGATGAATCTGCCCCAGCAGGGGGCGTTCCAGCTGGGCTACTATCACCAGACCCAGTACCGCTTTACCAAGAAGGAGGACAAATAAGATGAGCGAAGCGATCAAGAACCGATATGAATTTGTGATTCTCTTTGACGTAGAAAACGGCAACCCCAACGGCGACCCGGACGCCGGCAATATGCCCCGTGTAGACCCGGAAACGGGTCTGGGTCTGGTCACTGACGTGTGCCTGAAGCGGAAGATTCGGAACTATGTGGAGACGGTGAAGGAGGACGCCACCGGCTATCGCATCTACATTAAGGACGGCGTGCCCTTGAACCGCAGTGACGCAGAAGCCTATGCGGCACTGGACGTGACGGAAAAGACAGTGAAGGCGAAGAAGAAGGAAAATCCCGACCTGGATCGGAACATTCGGGACTGGATGTGCGCCAATTTCTATGACATCCGCACCTTTGGCGCTGTCATGACCACCTTCGTCAAGGCGGCACTGAACTGCGGCCAAGTTCGTGGCCCCGTCCAGATGGGCTTTGCCCGCAGCGTGGAACCGGTGGTGCCCCAGGAAGTGACCATCACCCGTGTGGCCATCACCACCGAAGCGGACGCAGAGAACAAGGGCACCGAAATGGGCCGCAAGTACATTGTCCCCTACGGCCTCTACCGCTGCGAAGGCTATATCTCCGCCAACCTGGCACGGAAGACCACCGGCTTCTCCGAAAAAGACCTGGAACTGCTGTGGGAAGCCATCCTGAACCTGTTCGAGCACGACCACTCCGCCGCCCGGGGCAAAATGGCAGTGCGGGAGCTGATCATCTTCAAGCATGACAGCGAGCTGGGCTGTGCGCCTGCCCATAAGCTCTTTGATACGGTGAAGGTAACGCGCACCCATCCGGAGGACATCACTCCCGCCCGGAGCTACCAGGACTATGTGGTCACTGTGGATGAAGCGGCGCTGCCGGAGGGCGTCACCTGCGAAATTCGCCAGTGATGACCTATCCGGAGGAATCCTTCTTACAGCTGTCTGGCTTGCAGCACTTTGCCTTCTGTCGGCGACAGTGGGCGCTCATCCATGTGGAAGATCAGTGGGCGGAAAACTTTCGTACCATGGACGGCCAGCTCTTTCACCAAAAAGCCCACGACACCGGCTTCGCTGAAACACGGGGCGACCGTGTGGTGAAGCGGGGGATACGGGTGTACTCTGCCGCCTTGGGGGTGTCCGGCGCCTGTGACGTGGTGGAGTTCTCCCGCCAGGAGAATGGCATCCCCTTGGCCGGTCACCCAGGGCTGTGGCAGCCCTATCCGGTGGAGTACAAACGGGGCAAGCCGGGGGTGACCCACGGGGATGCGTTGCAGCTGTGCGGCCAGGCTCTGTGCCTGGAGGAGATGCTCTGCTGTACCATCCCCGCCGGAGCGGTCTATTACGGAGAGCCTCGCCGCCGAGAGCAGGTGGTGTTTACGGAAGAATTGCGAGCAGAGGTGCGTGCGGCGCTGACAGAGATGCACCAGTACGCCCAGCGGGGGTATACCCCCAAAGTGAAGCCGCGGAAGGGGTGCGGTGCGTGTTCGTTGCAGGACGTGTGCCTGCCCAAGCTGATGGGGAAGTCCTCTGTGGAAGATTATGTGAAGGAGGCGGTGGAAGAATGAAAAAGCTGCGGAACACCTTGTTCGTCTTGTCGGAGGACGCCTACCTGACCCTGGACGGGGAAAATGTAGTGGTCAATCGAGAGAAACAGACCGTGGCACGGTACCCCCTCCATACCCTCACCACCATCCTCTCCTTCTCCTACGCCGGTGCCTCCCCAGCCCTCATGGGTGCCTGTGCCCAACGGGAGATTGGATTGAGTTTCTGCTCACCCCGAGGAAAATTCTTGGCCAGAGTGGCCAACCAGAGCAACGGGAACGTTCTCCTCCGCCGTACCCAATACCGGATGGCAGACGACCCACTCCAGAGCTGTCAGATCGCCCGTGCCATGGTGTTGGGGAAGCTGTACAACGCTCGTTGGAGCATTGAGCGCACCTGCCGAGACCATGCCATGCGGGTGGATGTGGAGAAGCTGAAAAAAGCGTCTCAGCAGCTGAAGGAGCTGCTGCCTACCGTCCGGCAGGAGACCGATCTGGACGCCCTGCGAGGTTGGGAAGGGGTAGGAGCGAACGCCTACTTTCGGGTGTTGGACGATATGATCTTAAACCGGAAAGAAACCTTCTCTTTTCAGACCAGAAATCGCCGTCCGCCCCTGGATCCGGTGAATGCGATGCTTTCCTTTGCCTATAGCCTTTTGGCCGACGATTGCGCCTCTGCGCTGGAGGCAGTGGGGTTGGACGCCTATGTGGGTTTTCTCCACCGCGACCGCCCGGGACGGACTTCCTTGGCGCTGGACTTGATGGAAGAACTGCGTCCCTGCCTGGCAGACCGGTTTGTGCTCAGCTGTATCAATAACCGAAAGTTCAACGAAAAGGACTTTGAACGGATGGACAGCGGAGCGGTGCTGTTGACTGACCAGGCCAGAAGAACTTTCCTGAAAAGTTGGCAGGAAAAGAAACAGGATGTTATTACCCACCCTTATTTAGGGGAAAAAGTGCATTGGGGTCTGGTGCCCTACGTCCAGTCCCTCCTGTTGGCGCGTTGTTTGCGAGGCGACTTGGACGGGTACCCACCCTTCTTCTGGAAATGAGAAAGGGGGAGGATCATGCTGGTGGTCATCACCTACGATGTCAATACCGAAACCGCTGCCGGACGAAAACGCCTGCGGCAGATCGCAAAACAGTGCGTCAATTACGGACAGCGCGTCCAGAATTCCGTCTTTGAATGTCTCTTGGATGCCGCCCAGTGCCGGATGCTGCAAGCGAAGCTGGTGTCCATCATGGACGAAGAATTGGATAGCCTGCGGTTTTATTACTTAGGCAATCAATATGAACAAAAAATACAGCATTTCGGACGAAATGCCGGCTACCAGCCGGAAGGCGTCCTGATGGTGTAGCACAGCGGATAGCAATACCCGCTGTGCCGGTGCGAACCAGAAGTGCCCGGTGGTTTTGGGGCACCTTCGCACGAGAAAAATGCAGGAAACCATGTAAAAACGGTCTGCGAAAGAGGAACCTTCCGTGCGTTCATGCACGTCCGGTCGGCAGTTTCTCCGCAGGTCTGTTACTTTGAACAAAAGCGTGCGGCTTTTTTGTGCGCTTTTGCTGTCACCCTCCATGCGGAGGGTGTGGATTGAAATGCCAATTTGTCCGCCGATAACCACCACAGGAAGTCACCCTCCATGCGGAGGGTGTGGATTGAAATTACTACGAGGGCTACACCAGTATGAAAAAGTCCACGTCACCCTCCATGCGGAGGGTGTGGATTGAAATCGGAAGAATATACCTACTCCGCTACCTGATTGCGTCACCCTCCATGCGGAGGGTGTGGATTGAAATTACATATGACACATAGTTCCGCGTAACGCCAAGGTCACCCTCCATGCGGAGGGTGTGGATTGAAATCTTCCACGCTTTGTAAGTGGTACACCACCCAAAGGTCACCCTCCATGCGGAGGGTGTGGATTGAAATTGTCAGACCTCCACCATTGATGACAACCCGTTTTGTCACCCTCCATGCGGAGGGTGTGGATTGAAATACTCTCGGCGGGAGTATCGGCGTTATCAGGAGCGTCACCCTCCATGCGGAGGGTGTGGATTGAAATACTGGAAACGTTTATGGTTTACCATCTTCTGGTGTCACCCTCCATGCGGAGGGTGTGGATTGAAATCAGGAGCTGTTTTGGTATCAAGGCCTATCGGTGATGTCACCCTCCATGCGGAGGGTGTGGATTGAAATACCCTATTCTTATAGTCAGGAAGCAAGGAGTATCGTCACCCTCCATGCGGAGGGTGTGGATTGAAATAGTACTAATAACAAAGCCGCACGCAGAGCAGCAGTCACCCTCCATGCGGAGGGTGTGGATTGAAATCTGCGAGAGATCAACAAGCGGGTGGAGATGACCGTCACCCTCCATGCGGAGGGTGTGGATTGAAATTATGACTACGATGCAGAGCTGCAGAAGGTTTTGAGTCACCCTCCATGCGGAGGGTGTGGATTGAAATCTATAATGGAAATAGCCCTACTGGGCAGAATCAAGTCACCCTCCATGCGGAGGGTGTGGATTGAAATCAAACTTGATTGGTATGTCCTTCCAGGACTTACGTCACCCTCCATGCGGAGGGTGTGGATTGAAATCCAGTAAACTCCACACCAGGGATATACCAGCTACCCGTCACCCTCCATGCGGAGGGTGTGGATTGAAATGCAGCTGTCGAGAAAGTCGGCGGAAGCAAGGAATTGTCACCCTCCATGCGGAGGGTGTGGATTGAAATCAGATTACCGAGTTGGCCGAAAAAGTCACAGGGGTCACCCTCCATGCGGAGGGTGTGGATTGAAATTTGCACCAGTACCGCCTTTTTCGATACTCTGGACGTCACCCTCCATGCGGAGGGTGTGGATTGAAATAACAACCCCAGCATCATCGGCGTCGGCGAAGCGTCACCCTCCATGCGGAGGGTGTGGATTGAAATTGCGATTGCCGGTGTCAGTACCGCCATTGCGGGATGTCACCCTCCATGCGGAGGGTGTGGATTGAAATACTTTTTTGTGTATAATATAAATACACTAAGGAGGTCACCCTCCATGCGGAGGGTGTGGATTGAAATATCATGGTGCGGAGGCAAAATTGACCGGCGGCGGTATGTCACCCTCCATGCGGAGGGTGTGGATTGAAATAGTAATATAAAACTGGCGTTTGAGCTGATCGCGCCGTCACCCTCCATGCGGAGGGTGTGGATTGAAATGCTCGTGCTGCGCGTATGGCCTGCCAGCCCATGGTCACCCTCCATGCGGAGGGTGTGGATTGAAATTAGGGCGCGGCGCGCCCCAGGCCGGGCTTGGTCGGGTCACCCTCCATGCGGAGGGTGTGGATTGAAATTATTTTACCAATGCAGTTACCCAAGAGTTCCAGGTCACCCTCCATGCGGAGGGTGTGGATTGAAATGGCGTCATCTGCCGGTTAGTGGTTGCCTGGTTCAGTCACCCTCCACGCGGAGGGTGTGGATTGAAATAATGTCATAGGTCAAAATTTCAGACGTTCGGATGTGTCACCCTCCACGCGGAGGGTGTGGATTGAAATAGCCCATACAGGCGGCAAAGCGTCTTATCTAGTTGTCACCCTCCATGCGGAGGGTGTGGATTGAGGCGTAATTCTGCTTCAATTCCTCCTTATCCATCCCATTCACCGCACAAACTTCTTGCTATGATACCGTATCTTGCTCTGTGATGTGAGCCTGTACTGCATCTGTTCTCTGGACAATTGGGGGACAAGTGTGATATAGTAAATTTTAATCAGCAAGTATTTATGGTGTATGATAAAGGGAGTAACAGAATGAAACCATCCCATCGAAGAACCGCCGTACTGGCTGCCTGGATTCTTTTGGTTCCGCTAGGCGGCGGGATTCATCGGGCGGCGGCCATTGCCGATCCAGAGCAGGATCCTGCTGTGTCCTCAGTGCTGATGGATACCGTACAAGGCGGCTCCCGACCCAGAGACAGCGTGACGTTACCCTCCAATGTGACCACTTATGTAGGTGCATCCATCACGGTCAGTCCATCCTATCACGGTTATGGAACCATTCGGAGGCTTGCTGTTGCCAATCCTGCGTTGGCCACTGCAAAGGCGGTCAACGGGAGCAGAAACATTCAAATTACCGGAAAAAAGGCAGGCAATACCAGCATCAAGGTGACCTTCAGCAATGGCAGCTATAAGACCACAGAAGTCAAGGTGGCCAAAGGCAGCGCCAAGCTGCGCCGTGCCACCGTCAAGCTCTACCCCGGCAAGACGGTCGCCATCCGTCCCAAGTATAAGGGGGTGGTGTCCATCCGGAAGGTGGTGGTGGCTCAGGGCAGCATAGGCTGTGTGAAGCTCGCCAATGGCTCCAAGGCGTTTATGCTCCTGGCCAAAAAGCTGGGCAAAACAAAGGTGACTGTCACGTTTACCAACGGTATCGTCCGGAGCATGACTCTATATGTGTACGAGAAGCCCAAGTCCAACAGCCTGTCTGTCCAGTGGCTGGAGGACAGCTATCGGGCGTCCAATGGGAAATATACGGTGCGTCTGCGGGTGAAAAATCGGTGCAAATTTAAGATCACCTCAGCCACCATACGAGTGGACGTGAAGCTATCCAATGGGAAAAAACGTCGTCTGGAAAAGACCTTTTCCCTGACGTTGAAGCCAGGTGGAGAGAAAGAGGTGACGGTGAGCGGTCGATTGCCATCGCCACCGAAAAGCGGTCAGGCCGGATGTACCGGCTTCCACTTCGATTTTACTTAGCTTGGAAAACAGCCTTCTGCAAGAAGGCTGTTTTTTCTAGGGAAACGCACACTGTTTGCAAGAAAAATGCTGTCCGGCTGCAGGTTGCGGAGCGGTAGGATACTGTGTTACAATAGAAAAAACCAAAAGGAGTATCGCACAATGGAAGTATTACAGGGTCGTCCGACCGATGAAACCGGTCGTTTGGAGAAAGAAATCGCAGTATATGACCTGCTGGACAAGCTGGACATCCCCTTCCGCCGGGTGGATCACGTCCACGCCGACACCATGGAGATGTGTCAGGAGATCGACCAGGCACTGGGGCAGGACATTTGCAAAAATCTGTTCCTGTGCAACCGGCAGAAAACCAAATTCTACCTGCTGCTCATGCCTGGAGACAAGCCCTTCAAGACCAAGGATCTCTCCGCCCAGATCGGCTCCAGCCGTCTCTCCTTCGGCGGCGCCGAGGATATGGAACGGCTGCTCAACCTGACCCCCGGCTCCGTCACTGTCCTGGGACTGATGTACGACCCGGACTGCCAGGTGACGCTGCTCATCGACCAAGATTTGTACCAGCAGAGCGCCTTCGGCTGCCACCCCTGTATCAACACCTCCACCGTCCAGTTCAGCACTGCTGATTTCCGGGAGAAGCTGCTTCCGGCACTGGGGCATCCGGTGACCTTGGTGCAGCTTTGAGCGACTGGAATGGACAGATAACCGATAAAACAGAAAAGGATGGATCTACTATGAGCGATTATCAGATCAATACCAAATGCGTCCAGGGTGGCTACACCCCCGGAAACGGCGAACCCCGCCAGATTCCGATCATTCAGTCCACGACCTTTAAATATAACACCAGCGAGGATATGGGCAAGCTCTTTGATCTGGAAGCGGAGGGCTACTTCTACACCCGCCTTCAGAACCCCACCAACGACTATGTAGCTGCTAAGATCGCCGACCTGGAAGGGGGCACCGCAGCTATGCTCACTTCCTCCGGTCAGGCGGCCAACTTCTTCTCCCTGTTCAATGTGGCTCAGTGCGGCGATCACCTGGTCTGCTCCGCCAGCATCTATGGCGGCACCTTCAACCTCATTGCTGTCACCATGGCCAAGATGGGCGTAGAGACTACCTTTGTCTCTCCCGACTGCACGGAGGAAGAACTGAACGCCGCTTTCCGTCCCAACACCAAGGCCGTTTTTGGGGAGACGATTGCCAATCCGGCGCTGACCGTCCTGGATATTGAGAAATTCGCCCATGCCGCCCACGCCCACGGTGTCCCCCTCATTGTGGACAACACCTTCCCCACGCCGGTGAACTGCCGTCCCATTGAATGGGGGGCTGATATCGTCACTCACTCCACCACCAAGTATATGGACGGCCATGGCGCAGGCGTTGGCGGCTGTATCGTGGATTCCGGCAACTTCGATTGGATGGCACACGCTGACAAGTTCCCTGGCCTGTGTACTCCCGATGACAGCTATCATGGCATCACCTACGCCGAGCGGTTCGGCAAAGCGGGCGCCTTTATCACCAAATGCACCGCCCAGCTCATGCGGGATCTGGGCTCCATCCAGTCTCCGCAAAACGCCTTTCTGCTCAATCTGGGGCTGGAATCCCTCCACGTCCGTATGAAGCGCCACTGTGAAAACGGCCAGGCGGTGGCGGAATACCTCCAGAACCACCCCAAGGTGGCTTATGTCAGTTACCCCGGCCTGCCCGGTGACAAATACTATGATTTGGCACAGAAGTATCTGCCAAACGGCGGCTGCGGCGTAGTTTCCTTCGAGCTGAAGGGCGGCAGAGAAGCGGCATCTGTCTTTATGCGGAAGCTGAAGATTGCCGCCATCGAGACGCATGTGGCCGATGCACGCACCTGCTGCTTAAATCCGGCCTCCTCCACCCATCGTCAGCTCACCGACCAGCAGTTAGAGGAAGCGGGGATCCCCGCTGGTCTGGTGCGCTACTCCTGCGGCATCGAGGATGCAGCCGACCTGATCGCCGACCTGGCGCAGGCGCTGGATGCGATCTGAGAACGGGAACAAGGTTCCGTCGCCCGATGGCTCCCTTGTGCAAAGAAAGCGGTCAGCGCAGCTGACTGGGGAATTGTCGGACTTGTAGAGCGAATCAAAAGAACCACGCAACGTTGGAGATTGACGTTGTGTGGTTCTTCTTTTGATAGGCGCTACGATAAGGGAGAACCCCCAGGGTAGGTCAGCATAATTGCTCATCCTTGTACTCCTACCCGAACCGTCACCCCGCCTGTTGACAGGCGGGGCCTACGCTAAAAACCTGCCCCCGGCAGGTTTTCTTAACGCTGCGGGGTTCCCCCTCAGTGCAAGAACCAACGCACCATGCCCGCGGGGCTTGAGATTTGAAAAGGAACAGCCTCGGAATTTTCCGAGGCTGCATTTTTAGGCGATGAGTCCTTGTTCCTGCAAGAAGGTTTTGGCGACTGTTTCCGGATCCTGATTTTCTTCGTCCACCTGGTAATTGAGGGTGCCCATCACATCATCGGTGAGCACGGCGCCCAATTGCCCCAGCAGATCTTCCAATTCCGGATGCGCTTCCAGCACCTCACTGCGGATGACGGGAACGGCGTAATAGGGCGGGAAGAAGTGCTGGTCGTCTTCCAGGACGGTCAGGCCGAATTTCTTCAACAGACCATCGGTGGAGAAGGCGTCCACCACATCGCTTTCCCCGTTGGACAGAGCCAAATACCGAGGAGAGCTGTCCATGGCCACCACTTTTTTGAAGTTCATGTTGTATTTCTTTTTCAGACCGGGCAGGCAATCCCCCCGTTTGGTGAACTCCAAGGTGGGAGAGATGACCAGCTGGTTGGAGACTTTGGCCAGGTCGCTGAAGGTCTTGAGGTTGTACTTCTTCGCAGTCTCCGGCTTCACGGCCAAGGTGTAGGTGTTGTTAAAGTTCATCTGTTTCAGGACTTTCAAGTTGTATTTTTCATCGAAGTCCTTGACCACCGTCTGATACACCTTTTCCACATCGCTGATGGGGGTATAGCCCAGGGTGTCGGCGTAGCAGGTGCCGGTGTAGTCAATATACAGGTCGATCTCGCCGCTGCGGACGGCGCCGGTACAGACCTGGGTGCCGCCCAGCATGGGCTGGCGCTTCACGGTCAGATCGGTGTTCTCCTCGATCAGGTCAGCCACCATATGGCAGAGCACCACCTGTTCCGTATAGTCCTTGCCGCCTACGGTGATGGTGTCGCCGCCGCCCCGATTGCTCAGGGCGCTGGAGACGCCGTTGATCACAAAGAGGAGCACCAGGAGAGCCGCTGTGATGGACAAAACCCACTTCTGCTGTCTCCGGTTCTTTCGGGCGTTGGCGCTGGAAGTGCCTTGCAGGCTCAGGGGCGTGACCAATTTTTCCACGATGCCAAAGAGGAAGTCCACCAGCAACGCCAGCAGGCAGGCGGGGAGGGCGCCAGCCAGGATCTGATAGTTATCCACGGTGCGGATGCCGGCGAAAACCAGGTAGCCCAAGCCGCCGCCGCCGATAAAGGCGGCCATGGTCATCAGGCCAACGGCGGTGACGGCGGAGATGCGGACACCAGCCATCATGACAGGCAGTGCCTGGGGGATTTGGACTTTGTAGAGCACCTGGAACCGAGACATCCCGATGGCGGAAGCCGCCTCGATGGTGTCTGGGTTGATGCCCTGGATGCCGGCGTAGGTGTTTTTGATGATGGGCAGCAGGGAATAGAGTACCACGACCACCACGGCGGGCAGGGTGCCGATGCCCAACAAGGGGATGGCAAAGCCCAATAAGGCCATACTGGGGACGGCCTGGATGATGTTTGCAAGACCCAGGATGGGCTTGCTGGCCTTGCGGATGTAGCAGATAAAGATGCCCAAGGGGACACCGATGAGGATGGAGACGCCCACGGCGATGGCGGTCAGGCGGATATGCTCCAGGAGCAGGTTAAAAATCTGGCTGCTGTTGGCGGCCAGGTAAGCAAAGAATCCCGTGATGACGCTCATATCACAGCCCTCCTTCCTGGTTGTCCAGATACTGATGGCTCAAGGTGGTCATCAGGCTGCTGCGGGTGATCAGGCCGCATAGTCTGCCGTCCTCCTCCACAATGGGCAGAGCGGAGATATTCTGCTCCTGCACCAGCGCCAGCAGGTCGATGATGGAGGCGTCCGGACTGGCGGAGGCGAAGTGCTGATCCATGGCCTGAGCCACGGTGGAGTGGTGACTGCGCAGGTGGGTCAAGAGCGACGGATAATCCGTGGCGCGCATGAGGCCCAGCAGCTGGCGCTTGGAGTCGGTGACCATGAGGGTATCCACCTTGGCAAAGCGCATCCGCTCCACCGCCTTGCGCAGGTTCAGTTCCGGCGGGCAGCAGATGGGACGGTCGATCATAATGTCTCTTGCCTTGATGAACTCCGGCGATGACCAGATACGGTTCTTGCCTACGAACTGAGCTACGAACTCGTTGCAGGGATTTTTCAAGAGCTGTTCCGGCTCATCGTACTGCAAGATCTTGCCCTTGTCCATGACGCAGATCTTGTCGGCGATCTTCACCGCCTCGTCCATGTCGTGGGTGACGAAAACAATGGTCTTGTGCAGCTCCTCCTGTAACCCCAACAGCTCGTCCTGAAGCTGGGTACGGGTGATAGGATCCAGGGCGCTGAAGGGTTCATCCATGAGGATGATCTCCGGATCCATAGCGAAGGCACGAGCCACGCCAATGCGCTGCTGCTGGCCGCCGGACAACTCCGTGGGATAGCGATCCAGATACTGATCTGGATCCATACCCACCAAATCCATCAGCTCCAGCGTGCGGGTGCGGGTGCGCTCCGGGTCGGCTTTGGACAGACGGGGGATGATCTCAATGTTCTCCCGAACGGTCATGTGGGAGAACAGACCGGTCTGCTGGATGACATAGCCCATGCTGCGCCGGAGCTGTAGGATGTCCTTGTCCCGAATGTTCTCGCCGCCGATGTAGATCTCGCCAGCGGTGGGCTTGATGAGGCGGTTGATCATCTTTAATGTGGTGGTTTTTCCGCAGCCGCTGGCTCCGATTATGGTAACAAAATTACCTTGGTCAATGGTGAACGTTACATCGGATAAAACCTGATTTTTTCCGAAAGTTTTTGACACATGATCGAATTGGATCATAGAATACCTCCTTTTCCTTGAAATACCTAACAACATAAGTTTACCATAAATGATGCGCAATAGTCAAGTTTTAGGGACATTTCGGTTTCATGGAAGTTCGGATGCGGAGCGACCGCAGGAGGAAAGCGAACAGAGCGAGACGGAGGGAGGGAAAGGGCGTTTGGGGAGAGCGCACCTGACAGTTGCAAAAATGACAACCGAAATCGCTAGACTGCTACCGGTAAATTTGTTACGATAAGAGCACAGAACGGAAGAAATTTGAAACAAAATCCGAAAGGAGGGTCACCCGATGACCTTTGGTGAAAAATTACAGAAGCTGCGCCGAGAGAGCGCCCTGTCCCAGGAAAAACTGGCGGAGCAGCTCCACGTCTCCCGTCAGGCCATCTCCAAGTGGGAGCTGGGCACGGCGGCGCCGGACACGGACAACATCGTGCGGCTGAGCAAGTTTTTTCAGGTGCCGCTGGAGTACCTGATGCTGGAGGACTGCACCGACCCCAGCCAGGCCATGGGGTGGCGCACCCAGCCCCAGGCGCCGCCGGAGGTGCCTCAGGCACCGGAAAAACGGCCTTCCTGGTGGACGAAGGGCAAGCCGATCTGGTTTGTTCTGGCGGGATTCCTGTTGGAATTCTTGACTTTTTTGTTCAGCTATGATGTCCAGGCAAGGGAACTGAAGCTGTATGGCCGATGCTATTCCGATGCCTATGAATATATGCTCCACCTGCCTTTGAGTCTGTTGACCATTTTGGGTATCGTGCTTATTGTGATCGGGTTCTGGAAGATGTATCGGCACACACCGGAGGAAAAGGAGCTGTTTCGGTATCGGTGAAAGAGAACGGGCGAACCTCATTTGAGGTTCGCCCGTTTTTGGGTGGGGAATGGGTTGTGGTTTGGGGAGGATACAGCATATCGGAGGGGCTTCGGTGAGGTCAGTTTTCTCCCGCAGACTCCGGAAACCGCACCAGCGCCTTGAACAGGTCGCCATCAATGTCGATGGAGAACTCAGCCCCCTGCAAGTGCGCCAAGCTCTGGGCAATGGACAGACCCAAGCCGCTGCCTGGGGTGGAGCGGGAATCGTCTCCCCGAACGAACCGGCGGAGCAGGTCTTCGGAGGGGATGTTCAGCGGGTCGGCGGAGATGTTTTTCAGGGAGATCTCCACGTTCCCATCTCGGCGGATCACGTCCACATACAGGCGGGTGCCAGGCATGGCGTATTTGGCGCAGTTGGACAGCAGGTTATCCAGGATGCGCCACAGATGCCGCCCATCGGCCAGGATCCACGCCCCCTCTTTGGGGTAGCGCTGGATGACCCGCAGTTGGGCATCGCGCAATTTATCCTCGTACTCGCCCAATGCCTGGCGCACCAGCTGGGTAGTCTCCAACCGCTGGCGATCCACAGCCAGCACGCCGGCGGAGGCTTTGCTGGCCTCTACCAAGTCCTCGGTGAGGGTTTTCAAGCGCTGGCTTTTCCGATCCAGCACGTCAATGTACTGCTGGGCGGTGGGATTTTGCAGGTTGAGCTTTTTCAGCAGATCTACATAGTTGATGATGCTGGTCAGGGGCGTTTTCAGGTCATGGCTCACATTGGTGATCAGTTCCGTCCGGAACCGGTCAGAGCGCATCCGCTCCTCTACGGCCTTCTGCATTCCATCGCTGATGGCGTTCAGATCCGCCCCGTGTTTCTGTAGATCCCAGGGCAGGCCGGTGGTGTCGGTGGTGTAGTTCAGATCGCCGGCGGCCAGCGACTGACTGCCCTTGCGGATGACACTCCAACCCCGCAGCCACCACAGCAGTGCCGCCAAGGCCAGAGCGGCCAGGAGAAAGGCGAGAATCAGGGGCAGGGTCACAGAGCGCTGTCCGGCCAGGAAGCAGAGGAAGGCGTAGCAGAACAGGTAGGCGGCGCAGAGGGAGAACGCCTTAAAATGCAGGGGGATCAGGCGGAAGAACTGCCTCAGGTGATGCCCCAACCGGCAAAGCAAGGTGGTGTGCCACCACTGGTGGGCTTTGACCTGGGCGGCCAGGGTGGTCAGCAAGGGCAGCCACAGAGCCGTGCCCACGGCGGCCAGAGCACCCAACTGCAAGAGCAGAACGGTGGGGAGGATGGTGTCTGCGCTGTTGGCGTTGCTGAGGGAGCCTTCGGCGCTTCGGAGCACCTCCCAAATGACCCGAATATAGAGATAATTGACGAAGATGGTCAGAAGGAACAGAAGATCCCAGGGGCAGTGGTACAAGCCGTTTAGGGCGATGCCTTCGGTGCCCAGCTTATGGCCAGCGGCGGCCAGCAGGTAGCACAGGCAGAACAGCCCGAATGCTCCGGCGACAATGGCCGCGCCGATGGTGGGCAGCATCCGCCCCTGGTTCTGGCTGGCGTCCTGCTCCCATTGGAGCAGATCATCGTCGATGGTCATGGGATCGGTGATGCCCCACTCCAAAACGCGATTTTTCAGTGGAGTGGTGGTCTGTGTGGTGATGCACTTGGACGGTAGGTCGATATAGTCCTGATTGTAGGTGATGTAGGTGTAGTGCAAGTCCGTGTTAGCGCTGGTACCGGCACTGGCAATCGCCACATCCGTCCAAGCTGTGGAGTCTGCCACCGACCAATCCCCCTCTATCGACTCCGGCGGCAGGTCTTGTTCCTCCACCGTGATATAGGTGGAATCGGAGTAGGCAGGGTAGAGGGCATCATAAGTGCGCTCCACGGTGCTGGATAGATCCTGTTTGGCGTTGCCGCCCAGGACTTTGCCGTTGATGTCCAGAATACGGTAGCGGAAGTTGGTGTTGTCCAGCTCCAGCTGCTCTGCCAAGGCGTCATAGCGCTGCTTGCCCAGATAAGTCAGGCTTTTTTTGTGCTGGGACAGAACGAAAAGATCCCAAGCGTCCTGGCAGTATTCCTCCGCCACGGAGGAAGCCGCAGCGCCGCCGTTGGTGGTGCTGGTTCCATAGAGGCGGAACAGTTGGAAGGCGCTGAGCGAGAGACTGGCACAGGTGCCCAAGAAAATGCAGGCGAAACAAGCGCAGAGGAGTTTCGCCCATGAGGGAGTCCGTGGTAATTTCATAGCGAGCATCCTTTCCAGCGGGTCAACTCTGTTCCATCTTGTACCCCAGCCCCCAGACCACCTTCAGGTAACGGGGATGGGCGGGGTCGATCTCGATCTTCTCCCGCAGGTGCCGGATGTGGACGGCTACCGTGTTCTCACTGCCTAGCGCCACATCCTTCCACACCTGCTCATAGATCTGCACCATGGAGAACACTTGTCCGGGTCGGCTCATGAGCAGGCGGAGGATCTGGAATTCCAGCGGCGTCAGGCTCACCGGTTCCCCGTCCACCGTCACGGTCTTGGCACCGTCATCCAGCACGATGGAGCCAACGGTGAACAGGTGGGGGGCAGAGATCTGCCCGCCCAGCTGCGTGTACCGGCGCAGGTGGGAGCGAACACGAGCAATAACCTCCAAAGGGTTGAAGGGTTTGGTGATGTAGTCGTCCGCACCCATGTTCAGCCCCAAAATCTTGTCGGTGTCCTCGCTCTTGGCGGTGAGGAAGATGATGGGCACATTGCTCAGCTTGCGCAGCTCGGCGGTGGCGGCGATGCCGTCCATACCGGGCATCATGATGTCCATGAGCACCAGGTGGAACTGGTTCTGCTGGAACAGGTCAATGGCCTCTTGGCCGGAGTAAGCACCGGTGACGCCGTAGCCTTCGCCGGTGAGGTATATTTCCAAAGCGGATACGATGTCGTGATCATCGTCGCAAACGAGAATTTGATACATGAAAAAAGCCCCTTTCCTTGTTCCGTTCTATCATAGCACGGAACGATTAAGAATGGGACGATGAAATCTTTAAGATTCTCCTTTTTCCGGCGCCAGATCGGGCAGTTTGAGGGGAGACTCTTTGATGTTTTTGCAGACAAACATCCGGTTTAGACAGAAAAAGTGGGCAGATCACGGGAAAACGGTGGAAACAGACTTGCGTGAGCGGAAAAGGCTGTGTAAGATAACAGGAAGATTCTAACAAGAAAGGAGCCAAATCAAATGGCAAAAGAAAAAAGCAGCTTTATCCTGTACTACGACTTCGAGGAACAAACGGCTACGCTCACAGACGAACAGGTGGGGCGCCTGATCCGAGTGATGCTGGACTATGAAAAGCGCGGCGTGCTGCCGGATCGGGAGGATATGCTGGTGGAGATGGCGTTTTGGTTTTTGAAGGTGGGATTGGATGTTAATAGCGAGAAATACCGCAAGGTATGCCAGCGGAACAAGGCCAATCGCAATCGCGGCAGCGACCAGTGGTCACCAGTGGTCACCGATGGAACCGATACGGAACCTTACCCTGAACCGGACACAGATCGTGAGGGGAGGTATGCCCTGAAATAAGCGAGGGAGCCTTCCAAAATGGCAGTGCATTGCGGCGAAGGAACGTAAAAAAACAAATTCTTTTTTCTTCACACACCCGTCCCACATCCCTTTCGACTTGCTCCAAACGTGGGGCGGAAACGGTAGATGGCACCGAGCATGGGACGCCGCCGAGAGAGTTTTCCACAGGAATTCCACAGAGTTTTCCACATTTTCAGGGGAGAACTGCTGTCAAGCCCCTCTGGTTGAGAAATAAAATGTGGACAAAATCGTGGATATTGTGGAAATAGGTACTTGACAAATGGGAATTAGAACGGATGTAGCAGCGTTCCGTCTGAGGAAATCAAGGGCAGGTCAGTGCCAGCAGCCATCCAGGGGAAGGCGGACATAAAAAACTCCCCATCCCGAAGGATGGGGAGCGGAAAGTTTCCTTTGGAGTTTCTCCTAAGCGGAGTAACTAGTGATTTTCCTTAAGCAATCAGGAGAAATCGCGGGTCCAGATGGAAGCCATAGCGGGGCCGCCGCCGACGCACAGGGAAGCCATGCCATACTTGTAGTCGGAACGGATCATCTCGTAAACCAGGGTGACGATGATACGCAGAGCGGTGCAGCCAACGGGATGGCCCAGAGCGATACCGGAGCCGAACTTGTTGGTCTTGTCCCAATCGACGACATAGCCGTAGTCTTCCTTCAGCATTCTTTCAACACCCAGAACCTGAGCGGAGAAAGCTTCGTTGACTTCGAAGTAATCGATGTCTTCCCACTTCAGGCCAGCAACCTTCAGAGCCTTGGGCATAGCCACTGCGGGGCCGAGGCCCATGACTTCGGGAGCAACGCCTTCAGCGACACAGGTGACCAGCTTAGCCATGGGCTTCTTGCCCAGTTCCTGGCACTTTTCCCAGCTCATCAGGATGACTGCTGCAGCAGCGTCGTTGATGCCGGAAGCGTTAGCAGCGGTGATGACGCCGTCCTTCTTGAAGGCGGGCTTCAGCTTAGCCAGGGTTTCCATGGTGCAGCCGCGGATGGGATGTTCGTCATCGGTGATGACCTTTTCGCCCTTACGAGTCTTCAGAACCACGGGAACGATTTCATCCTTGAAGATGCCTTCGTCGATGGCCTTGCAAGCCAGGTTGTGGGAACGAACAGCGATCTTGTCGCATTCTTCACGGGTGATGCCATACTTTTCAGCAACGTTTTCAGCAGTCAGACCCATGTGGCCGCCGGACAGTTCGTCGATCAGGCCGTCATGCAGCATGTTATCGAAGATCTTGGAGTCGCCCATACGATAGCCCATACGAGCCTTTTCCAGCAGGTAGGGAGCGTTGGTCATGGATTCCACACCGATAACCATGCCGATGTCTTCCTTGCCCAGCAGGATGTTGTTAGCCTGGATGTCCAGAGCACGCATGCCGGATGCGCAGTTCTGGTTGACGACACAGGCGTTGGATCTTTCGTCGAAGCCCAGTCTCATGGAGACCTGACGAGCTGCCAGGGAGCCTTCCATAGCGGTGAAGCATTCGCCCATTACGATACCGTCGATCAGCTTAGGATCGATGTCAGCGCGCTTGATGGCTTCAGCGCCAGCGGTGATAGCCAGCTGACGAGCACGAACGTCCTTGAACTGACCCATGTTCTTGCCGATGGGGGTACGGCATGCACTTACGATGACAACATCTCTCGGATTCATAGTGTAACCTCCTGAAAATTAATAAATGCTGTTGTTACTTTTAAAAATAAATACTACACGCAGTTGGGAGCTCGTTCACAACGAACTACCATGGTTATTATATACACTTTGTTACAAGTTTGTCAAGCAAAATAGACGTAAATATACAATGAATTTAGCGTTAAATTTGCAAAGTTCTAAAAAATTCACAATTGGCGTCCAAATCTCGGAAAAATCCGGTTGGAAACAGGGAAAGAAGGAGGGCGCAGGAGGAAGTTTGAGCGGATGAAAAAGGTGTATTGACAGGTGTCGTGTATTACGGTTGACATATATTTATTTATGCTATATAATTAGATACGTATAGTAAGCAGCAAAAAGGAACGCAGAGCGGCCGGAGGTGCCGTGGGGCAACGCCCTGGACGGGCACCGAACCGGACGGTTCTGCGCAAGGAAACGGAGCAACCAAAGAACGGAGGTTTCAAAATGAAAGATTTATATGTCATCAACTGTTGTCGGACTGCAATCGGCTCTTTCGGCGGCGCACTGAAGAATACCCCCGCTGTGGACATGGGTGCGGTGGTAGTAAAGGAGGCGCTGAACCGTGCCAACGTGAAGCCGGAGCAGGTGGATGAGCTGGTGTTTGGCTGCATTCTCACCGCTGGCTTGGGGCAGAATGTTGCGCGCCAGGTCAGCATCAAAGCCGGTCTGCCCTACTCCATTCCTGCTTATACCGTAAATATGGTGTGCGGCTCTGGTATGAAATCCCTCATTGAAGGTGCGCGTTCTATTTTGGCGGGCGATGCGGAGATCATCGTCTGCGGCGGCACGGAGAGCATGAGCGGTGCGCCGTATCTCATTCCGGATGCGCGCTGGGGCGCCCGAATGGGGGAAAAGAAGATCGTGGACAGCATGATTCAGGACGGCCTGTGGGAGATCTACAACAATTATCACATGGGCACGACTGCGGAAAATATCAATGACATCTGGGGCATCACCAGACAGGAACAGGACGAGTTCGCTGCGGCTTCCCAGCAGAAGGCCGAGGCCGCTCAGGCCGCAGGCAAGTTTGACGCTGAGATCGTTGCTGTCCCTGTGAAGGTCAAGAAGAACATGGTGGACTTCAACAAGGACGAGTTCCCCAAGGCAGGCGTCACCGCCGAGGGGATCTCCAAGCTCCGCGGCGCCTTTTCCCTCAGTGCGGAATCGCCCAACCCTCAAGTCGTCCACACCTTTGAAGTCACCGGCGCACGGGACGCAGCGGACAAGGGGACGCCCCGCGTCACCGCTGCCAACGCCTCCGGCATCAATGACGGCGCTGCCGCCATCGTGCTGGCGTCCGGCGAAGCGGTGGAAAAGTACGGCTTGAAGCCCATGGCAAAGCTCATCGGCTGGGGCCAGGGCGGTGTTGACCCCAAGATCATGGGGGTCGGCCCTGTGCCCGCCTCCCGTCAGGCTATGGAAAAAGCTGGCGTGACCATTGATGACATCGACCTGGTGGAAGCCAACGAAGCCTTTGCGGCACAGTCCATCGCTGTGGCTCGTGAGCTGGGCTTTGACATGAGCAAGGTCAACGTCAACGGCGGCGCCATCTCCTTGGGGCATCCCGTCGGTGCTTCCGGCGCTCGTATCATCGTCACCCTGCTGCACGAGATGCAGAAGCGGGAGGACGCCAAGAAGGGTCTGGCTACTCTGTGCATCGGCGGCGGCATGGGCGTTGCCACCGTCTTTGAAAAGTGCTGAGTTTGACTGCCTAACGAAATAAAAATGTCCGGGTCTTGTGCCCGGACATTTTTTGTGGACTGGAACTGGAGTTATTTCACCTTGCCCGTGCGCTTGGCGCCGGTGTAGGCGCTGTAGACGGTGCCGCTGCCGGTGCGGACGGTGCGCACCTTGTAGTAGTACTTTTTGCCCTTCTTCGCCTTGGTATCCACATACTTGGTCTTGGTGGTGGCGGCGATCTTCTGATACCCCTTGGACTTCTGGGTGGAGCGGTAAATCTCATACTTGGTGGCGCCGGCGGCTTTTTTGTAGGTGATGGTCACCTTGCGCTTGCCGGCGGCAGCCTTCAGGCTGGTGGGGGCTTTGAGGGTCTTGAGGGTGAATTCGGCGTAGACCATCGAATCCTCTACGTTATTCAGAGGCTCCAATGCGTCATCGTTGCTGTCTACGATACCCGTTGCGGCAGCGATGGCATAGGAACCGGTGGGAAATTTTTTGGTGTTTACCTTACCGTTGTAGGTCTTGCCATCGATGTAGAGTTTCTTTTGCCAGACTGTGGCTTCGGTCTTTTCGTTCAGGACGACAATAGCGGTGCAGGCAATGTAATCCTCGGCTACCGGTGCGATGGTGAGACTGACCGGAATGGTTTCGCCTTTGTAGTAGAGGGCTTTGTCCTTGGGCTTGTTCAGCTTCAGGTACTCCGACTGGCGAATACCAAACGGAGTGGGGGATGCCGTGTCAGCGGCCAAAGCCTGTCCGGCCATGGCAAAGGTCAGGACGCAGGCCAGCAGCAGCGCCAAGATTCGGCTGCAATTTTTACGCATGATGAGTTCCTCCTTTTTTCTTCATCGTGTCAGTTTGGATACGTTCACTATACCACTGGGGAAAAAGATTGTCTATCCGAGAGAGAAGCAAATCTGACTGCTGTTTGAGGGAAAAGAAAAGAAAGTCCCACGGAGGGGACTTTCTTTGTTGTTTTGATGTTAAATTACAATCAGCCCTTGACGATCTCGGCAGTATCCACCGCAGCGTTTAGAAAAACTGCCGGGGGCAGTTTTTTAGCGTAGGCGCTCCCCGTCTTAACGGGGAGCGGGAACCTAGGAAGAAAGTGACCACGGTGGACGGATCGGCCAGGGCGATCAGCCCTTGACGATTTCGGCAGTGTCCATTGCGATCATCAGTTCTTCGTTGGTGGGGATGACCAGAACCTTGACGGTGGCGCCTTCGGCAGTGACGTCCCGTTCTTCGCCGCGGAAGTCGTTCTTGGCCAGATCCATCTTGATGCCCATGTATTCCAGACCGTCCACCATCTCAGCACGCAGGGAAGCGGAGTTTTCGCCCACACCGGCGGTGAAAACGACTGCGTCCACGCCGCCCATAGCAGCTGCGTATGCGCCGATGTACTTCTTCACGTCATAGACGAACACATCCTTGGCAAGCTGTGCCTGCTGGTTGCCTGCTTCGGCAGCAGTGTCCAGATCACGGAAGTCGGAGGAGACTTCGGAGATACCCAGGACGCCAGACTTCTTGTTCAGAATGGTCATCATCTGGTTGATGTCCAGGTTGTACTTGTTCATGATGAATTCCATCACGCCTGCGTCCATATCGCCGGCACGGGTGCCCATGGGCAGGCCAGCCAGGGGAGTCAGACCCATGGAAGTGTCAATGCACTTGCCGCCCTTGATGGCTGCCACGGAGGAGCCGTTGCCCAGATGGCAGGTGATGATCTTCAGGTCAGCGATGTCCTTGCCCAGCATAGCGGCAGCACGGGCGGAGACGAAACGATGAGAGGTGCCGTGGAAGCCATAGCGGCGGATCTTATCGTTCTTGTAGTATTCGTAGGGGATGGGATAGGTGTATGCCACAGGAGGCATGGTCTGGTGGAACGCAGTGTCGAACACAGCGACCTGGGGAACGCTGTCGCCCAGAGCGGCCTTGCAGGCGTTGATGCCGATGATGTTGGCAGGGTTGTGCAGGGGAGCCAGGGGGTTGCAGCCTTCGATGGCCTTCATGACTTCATCGGTGATGAGGACGGAGGAGGAGAATGCTTCGCCGCCATGAACCACACGGTGGCCGACAGCGTCGATCTCGCTCATGGAGGCGATGACGCCGTTTTCCGGATCGACCAGGGCGTTCAGGACAGCCTGGATGGCTTCGGAATGGGTGGGCATAGCCACATCAATGGCGTCCAGCTTCTGCTTGCCGTCCACCTGGGGCTTGTAGGTGAACTTGCCGTCAATGCCGATCCGTTCGCACAGGCCCTTGGCCAGCAGGTCGCCAGTAGCGGGATCCAGCAGCTGATACTTCAGGGAGGAGCTGCCTGCGTTGATAACCAGAACATTCATAGTGAATATCTCCTTTTTCATCTTATGATCTTCTTACTGCTTGCAGCGCGGCGCGCTGTCATGTAGTATGTAAATAGGCGTACAATCTTATTATAGTACGAACAGCAAGGAAGAACAATCATTTTTTTCGTAGAAATGTACGGAATTCCCTGTGAATTTTCAGGAAGAATGCTGATAAGCCAGGAGGAAGCGGCTATGGAGGAGAGAACTTGCATCGGGATCATCGCAGAATTTGACCCCTTCCATCGGGGACACGCCCATCTCATCGCCCAGGCCAAGGCCGCCCTGCCTGGTGCGCCGGTGGTCTGTGCCATGAGCGGCCCCTTCACCCAACGGGGGGAGGCGGCCATCGTCAGCAAGTATGCTCGGGCGGAGATGGCGGTGCGGTGCGGTGCGGATCTGGTGGTGGAATTGCCCGTCCAGTGGGCGGTGTCCTCGGCTGAGTCCTTCGCCCGTGGGGGCGTCCAAATCCTCCACGCCCTGGGGGTCACCCACCTGGCCTTCGGCAGCGAGAGCGGTGACCTGACCGCCTTGCAGATCGTGGCGCAGGCGCTGGACAGCGCCGCCTTTCCGGACGCCCTTCGGCCTTACTTGCAGCAGGGCTTGCCCTTTGCCAGTGCCCGTCAAAAGGCGTTGGAGACGCTGGTGGAGGCGGAGACGGCGGAGCACCTGACCCGTCCCAACAACCTGTTGGGCATCGAATATTTGCGTGCCATCCAGACCTTAGCGCCGGAGATGCGTGCCCTGACCGTCCCACGGGTGGGGGCGGCGCACAATGCCGCCGGAGTGCGTCGGGGGTTTGCGTCAGCGTCTCAGCTTCGGCAGTGGCTGCTGGCGGGGGAGTTGGAGCGTGCCTGTGCCCAGATGCCGGAACCGGCGGCGGCGGTGCTGCGTGGGCAGACGCCGGCGGCGCTGACGTACAACGCCAGGGGCATCTTGACCCTCCTGCGCCGGATGACGCCGGAGGACTGGCGGGCGCTGCCCGACTGCGGGGAAGGGCTGGAGCACCGGCTGTGCCGTGCTGCTGCCGAGAGCACCACCTTGGAACAGTTCTGGGACACGGTAAAGAGCAAGCGCTACGCCCACGCCAGGATACGCCGGTTGACCCTGTGGGCTTACCTGGGTCTGACCAGGCAGACGCAGTGGGCAGCGGGCGTGCCCTATGTGCGGGTGCTGGGGCTGGGACAGGACGGCAAGGCTGTGCTGAAGCAGGCCAAGGGGCTGGAACGGCTGCCGGTGCTGACCAAACCCGCCCAGGTGAAGCGGTGGGACGTTCGGTGTCAGGAACAGTTCGCCATTGACGCCAGAGCGGAGCTGCTGTGGGGGATGTGCCTGCCGGAAGTGGGGCGGGCGCAGAACGAGTGGAAGATGGGGCCGGTGGTGGTGAAGTAGTTGGTGATGGAGGCCATGCCTGTTTCACAGGCATGGTGCGTTGGTTCTTGCTCATTTGCAAGGGTGAATTTTCGTCGCAGACGAAAAGAGGGAGAACCCTCGCCGGGGGTTCTCCCTTCACTGTACGCTATCGTTGCGTCAATATCACGCCGCCTGATCTCCCAACAGCGCTCGGGCGAATTCCAGCACCCGATTCATTTTCTGCTCTCCCCGCTGGATATTCCGGCAAATGGTGGACACGTTGATGTGCAGGCTCTGGCTGATCTGCTCATAGGTATATCCTTGCACGAAGTACAGTTCCAGGCACTCCGCCTCCCGATAGGTCACGTCCTGGCGCATCGCCCGTATGATGATCCGCTGCACTCGATGCATCAAAAACTCCCGCTGGGGGTCGCTCAGAGCTTCGATGTAAGGGGTCAGCTCCTTTACATACACGGCGCTGCGGCGGTAACGGACGCCGGTTCTTCGGTTGTTGGTTTTTGCGGCTTTCCCAGCTTCGTTGGTCTTGGTCATACGAAAAATTCCTCCTCTATAGATCCCTGATTTCTGTCCCATTGTCCACTCAATCCTCCGGCGGGCAGCGCAGCTCCCCAACGGTCATCCGGCACGGAGCGTATTCCTCCCGAACAACGTCTGGCAGACAGTTGGGGCAGATGACTTCCTCATCAATCAGGTAACATTCCTCTGTCTCATACAATTCGTCCCCACAGCGGCAGCAGACGCAAACGGGCGGGATCTGCTGGGCATCCAGAGGGCGGAGTGGGCAGGCCATGGCATTGCCTCCTTTCCCAAAGGGTTGAAAAGAAAAAATGTCCGAAAAAATGCAAAAAAGCTCTTGACATTGGTCGACCGGTTTGGTATGATGAACAAGCTGAATCGAGCAGCCGCCCAGTTGGGCACACGCGCTGGTGTAGCTCAGTTGGTAGAGCAGCTGATTTGTAATCAGCAGGTCGGGGGTT
>ERZ824978.239-NODE-239-length-84655-cov-100.742305_pt1 | contig 84655 bp, 66 predicted proteins | sample MGYA00519860_ERZ824978 | MGnify/ENA primary metagenome ERZ824978 (study PRJEB31778, sample SAMEA3449184) | human gut metagenome | biome: human gut; feature: human-associated habitat; material: faeces | place: United Kingdom | collected 2010/2012 ... | reverse complement strand
CTTATATAAGTGATATTCTATAAACACGAGTCAACCTAAATCAGGACAATACAATCGGCGCGATAATCCACAAAAAACTGACACAACGATCTAAAACCTCACAAATGTAAGAATAATTTCGGTAAAATCCTCACATTGTAAGGCGCGACGGAGAAAAAAGTGAAGCCGGAATCATACTTCCGGTAAACAGGCGGGGAAGATTCTCCTCAGGCTCAAGAATATGCGAAAACCGTGGCCTCGCGGACATATTCCCGCAAGCCACGGTCACTCTCTGACTTCCTGTGGACGACTACTTGTAGAGGAAGCGCTTGATGCTCATCTTAGGAGTCTTCTCGAACGGCTGGTCCACAATCTCTACCTTGGCGATCTGGCTGTAGTTCGGAAGCTGTCTGTCGGAATTGATGCGGATCCTCTCAGGAAGGTCGGAAACCTCCTCCTGGTCAAGGCCATCCTTGCGGAGAGCCTCCTGGTCGAGATAGACGAGCGCCACGAGCTTGGACGCGCGGTCCACCACAACGGACTCCTGCACATAAGGCTGACTGTTAACCACGGCCTCAACCTCCTCCGGATAGATGTTCTGGCCGTTGGCCGAAAGGATCATCGACTTGCTGCGTCCCTTGATGTAGAGGTTGCCGTCGTCGTCGAACAGTCCAAGGTCACCGGTGCGGAGGAAACCGTCCTCGGTGAAGGCGTCGGCGGAAGCCTCAGGATTCTTGTAATAGCCAAGGCAGATGTTGTCACCCTTGGCCTGGATCTCGCCGACTATGTGCCGCGGATCATCGGAGTCAATCCTCACGGTGGCGCAGTCAACAGGTTTTCCGCAGGAGCCGGCGACATATTCAGAACTACCGGCATAGGCCAGCAGCGGCGTCGCCTCGGTCATGCCGTAGCCCACGGTGTAAGGAAGCTTGATCTTCTTGAACCACTTCTCGATCTCAGGGTTCACCGGCGCGCCGCCAAGGATGAACTCCCCTACCTCACCACCGAAAGCATTGATCAGGCCGTCATGTATCTTCTTGAATATGATTGTGTTGATCCCGGGAATCCTGGTAAGGATCTTAATCATCGGCTTGTCCAGCACAGGCTTCACCTTGGACTTGAAGATCTTCTCCATCACAAGCGGCACGGTGATGAGCTGGTAAGGCCTGACTTCCTGGAAGGCTTTCATCAGTGTGCTTGGCGTAGGGGTCTTTCCAAGCCAGTAGATAGACGTGCCGTTGCAGAGCGGGTAGATGAACTCGGTCACGAGGCCGTACATGTGGGCCATCGGGAGCATGGAGATCATCCTGTTCTTGTCAGAGGTCGGACGGTGAACCTGGCTGTACTCGATCGTGGCGCTGAAATTCCTGTAGGTCAGCATCACGCCCTTCGGGTTGCCGGTCGAGCCGGACGTGTAGTTGATGACCGCCAGATCGTCCATGTTGTCAGTCGGGTAGACGACATCCTCCGGGCCGAAACCGTCAGGGTACTTCTCGGCGAGGAGATTGTCGATGTTGTTCCAGAGCGCCTCGATCTCAGGCTTGCGGCAATAGAGTATCTTCAGGTTGTCCACATCCATAACAACCTTGACCTCAGGCATCTTGGCGATGTCAAGCTTAGCCCATTTGTCTGCGTTGGTCAGCAATGCCATGCTGTCCGAATGGTTCACGAGGCTCTCCACGCTTTCCGGAGTGAAATCCGCCAGTATCGGCACGATGACGGCCTCGTAGGTGTTCACAGCCAGATAGGACATGCCCCAGCGGGCGCTGTTGCGGGCCCAAAGGGCGATGTGCTGCCCCTTCTGAAGACCGGCCTTGTCGAAGAAGATGTGGAACTTCTCGATCAAAGTGGCCATCTGTGAATATGTGAAGGATTCGCCGCCAAGGGTGTTAAGCGAGGACTTGTTCCAATATTTCCTGGTAGCGTTCTGCAACCGTGTCAGGTAATGATCCATAATCTCCTCTATTATTTATTACAAAATTAACTGAATCCATCGGATTCTACACAAAGAATAAATATTATATTTGCAGAAATCGGTTATTTGTGGCGAAATTATGAAGAAAAGACCAATCGTAGCGCTGATTTACGACTTCGACGGGACCCTGTCTCCCGGAAATATGCAGGAATTCGGATTCATTCAGGCCATCGGGAAGACCCCGGATGAGTTCTGGAGGATGAGCGACGGGCTGGCCGTCGGGCAGGACGCGAGCAATGTGCTGTCCTACATGAAAATGATGTTCGACGAGGCGAGGAAGAACGGCATCACGCTCCGCCGGAGCGACTTCCGGAAGTTCGGCCGACACATTCAACTCTTCGACGGCGTGAGGGAATGGTTCGGCATGATCAATGAATATGGCGAGTCACGCGGCGTGCAGATCGAGCATTACATCAACTCCTCCGGCCTCAAGGAGATCATCGAGGGCAGCCCGATCGCCAAGGAGTTCAAGCACATCTTCGCCTGCTCCTACATGTACAACAAGGACGGCGAGGCCGAGTGGCCGGGAATCGCCGTCGACTATACGGCGAAGACCCAGTACATATTCAAGATCAACAAGGGAATATTCAGCGCCCACGACAACAAGATGGTCAACGAGAGTGTCGCCGAGGACAAGAAGAGAATCCCCTACCCCCAGATGATCTACTTCGGTGACGGTGAGACCGACATCCCTTGCATGAAGATCGTCAAGATGTTCGGAGGGCACGCCATCGCCGTCTACGACGAGAGCAGTCCGAAGAAGAAAGCCTTCGCCAAGACCCTCCAGCACCAAGGCCGCGTCAACTTCACCGTCCCCGCAAACTACACCAAGGACAGCAAGACCTACAAGGTGGTCTGTGCCATAATCGACAAAATCAAAGCCGACTACGAGCTCAAAAGGCTGAGCAAGTCAGCCTTTTGAACCTTCTTGCGCCGCTTCGCGCTGCGCGCGCATTCCATTGCCAAAGCCAGATAAACCATAGAGTCCATCTCTACTGGAAGTCAATTCCTGTAATAGTCCTTGAATGCGGTCCAGGAATAGAAGGAAGGGGCCACTTGCGGGATCGGGAGGGAGGCTTCGTGGCCGTTGTAGAGGACTTTGACCAGGATCTCCGGGGTTCTTTTGCTGCGGTAGAAGATCAGCTGGAGGTTGGCGGCCATCGGAACCTTGTCACTTCTCCAGTAATTCCTCACCTCTTTCGGATCATCAACGACCGCACCGAAATTGTCCAGGCGCATATAGGAGACCAACGGCAGAATAGCGGTGTCGTGTGAGAAACGAAGCCTCAACTGAATCCCGCCGGAAGCCAGGTCACTATCGGCCTCCTCTATCATGTTCTCAAGAATCGCGGCGTTCTTTGTGCAGCCGGAATTGTCTGTCAAAGGCGAGCGTCCCATATAGAGGTAGCCATTATAATTCCGAACCTCCCAGATGCCGAAGAGTTCATCAAATGTGAATATGTCCGAGAAATCATCCGACGGCTCGCCGTCAAGGCACTGCAGGCCAACCACCACCGTTCGGAGATCGGACTCAAACTTCCACGTCCCGGACGTGGATTCAAGATAGTCGATGTCATTGAAATATCTGGAGCAGAAGGCCTTGGAATCAATCAGAGCCGCATGCATCGCCACGGACGAGGCCTTGGCATCGGCAGGGATCAGGGTCTTAACCCTGAACGGATTCTGGCCTCCGTCCGGCTCCAGGACCGGAAGATAGGTCCTTCCGGCATCAACGGAATACGTCAGGTCTCCGTCCAGCCCCTTCAACTCGTCCAAAAATGACATCATACTCAGCATCACACGAGGGACAGCCGTGGAAAGCACATCAGCCCTGGTCTTACCCTTGAATACTTCAGGAAACTCCCTGTGCATCGTCGAGGCTATCAGGCGAAGCTGTTTCTGCCCCTCCTTGGTCAGATCCCCTCCCCTATTGGCTACAGACGGATAGAACCTCTCGTAACGGACGAAAAGATCCTCACCGGCCTCCGTCAGTTTTCCGGCGGTATGAGCGTCTGAAAGCACCTTACGGACTGCCTCATAGACTCCGTCTCCAAGGGCATATCTAGCTCCGTGACGACCGATATGGCTGATGTAGACCGGCTTGTAGCCCTTCGGAGCCGGAGTGATCCTCACTTCGTCGAACGGGTACATGTAATACTCACCGCCAAGAAGATTGCGGTCGGCCATCATCTCGGCACGGGTGTCGTACTTGCGGACTGCGTCCTTGACGCCAAATTCAGCCTCGACCGCCGCCCGCCGGTCCAACGTCGCGGGTGTCTGGGCAAATGAATATGTCCCTGCGGCAAGCAGCGCGGCCACCGCAAGGACAATGTCTTTCAGGATTATCTTTTTCATCGACGCAAGGATATTCATTATTTACCGTAGATCAATTCCACGTCTGCCTTGATGGCTTCCGGCGCGAAATCAGGAACGAACCTCCAGGAACCGACGACATTCGGATCGCCCACCACAGCCGGATCGATGGAGCCGTGCTTCTTGAGATAACGGTACAGGATTGTCCTGAACTCGGGTCCGCGGTAGATGATCCTATCCTCGACCGACCGTGCGTCCATAAGGCCGGCAGCCTTCATAAGGCCACCGGAGCCAGTTGAACGATAGGAAGTTATGGCGACGGAATAGTCCTTGTCCATCTCGAACGGGCTGCCGTCGGCCATTCCGGAGACCGTCACACGCGAGCCGTAAGGCTTGGTCACGTCGACGGTGTAGCGGATTCCCGCGGCGGAATCGAAGTTCGCCGGACTCTTGGCAAGCTTCCACTTCAAGCCGCCGGTGGCATAGTCCTTTGTCTGGGTGATCCTGAGTACATGGGAGCCTTCCGCCGGTCCTGGCACCGTGCTGATCCACGCATCATAGCTCGCCTCAAGGTACCGCAGGATCTCGGCGCCGGTCAGGCGCAGGACGATCAGCTTGTTGTCATAAGGATAGATCTTACGGATGTCCTGGTAACGAACCTCGCCAGCAGGAACCATGCCGTCAATGAGCAGCGTCGCCGAAAGCGAGATGTCTACCGGCCAGGCGCTGAACGCAAGAGCGTGAAGGAAGTTCATGTAGTCACACTGGCGATAGTAGAACTCCCTGGACACCAAGTCTTTCTTTACCTCGCCGACATGGCTGGCATTGAAGTCCCGCACCTTCTCGTAGTCGGACTTGAAGGCTTCCTCCATGGCGGTGTCATAGTTTTCCGAACCGAAGGACTCGACCTCGCCGGACAGCGAACGGCTGATCACTTTCCCGCCTCTCACGACCAGCTTGATGTCGGCAAGACAGGCATACTGCCCTGCCCTGCCGCAATCCAGCAGAACGGTGCTGTCGGTTTTCAGCACCTTGGTGGAATGGTCGTGACCGGTGACAAGCACATCGACGCCCTTGAGACTGTTGAACAGGTCAAGACCCTGACGCTCAAGGTTCTGCCCGTCACCCTTGCCCATCGAAGTGTGGGCCACGACAATCACGACTTGCGGCTTCTCCTTTGAGCGCACCTTATCGACATCCTCCTGGACCAGAGGCAGGAGGGACTTGAAACTGATGCCGGAGACACAGGAGGCGTCCATCAGCGAGGCGTTGGCGGCGTTGGTGTAGCCGAGAACCGCCACCTTCACCCCGCCTTTCCTTACTATTGAATATGCCGGGAGATACCCTTTGCCGGTCCTTTCCGACACGGCGTTGCCGGCCAGAAACGGAACGCCGGCTTTTCTCATCTCCCTGGCCACACGGTCATAGACACGGTGACCGGCCTCGAAATCCGAGTGTCCCGCCACCACGGCGTCATACCCCATGTAGGCGGCGAGCCTCGGGTACAGATGGGCGGATGTCGTGTCGACAAAGTTGTAGTAGAATGGGGCTCCGCCGCCGGAGAAGTTGTCTCCGGCATCGACAAGGATGACATTGTCCTCGCCTTTGGCCGCCCTGACACCTTCCACGAATCCGCTTTGCGACATCAGCGAGCCTCTGGCCCGCCCTCCGTCTTCTATCGGTTTGGCAAACCAGTAGCCGTGGCCGTCACCGGTGGCTACAACCGACAGATTGTACTCTCCATCCTTCAGGGTGGAGCAGGACGCAACGGCCAATACGGCCATCACCGTTATGATTGGTTTTATCTTCATCTAATGAATATGCTTGTGTTTTTCCGGTCGCTTCGACAGGCTCAGCGACCGGAGAGGTTATTTCTGGCTCTGAAGCGCCGCATTTACACGGGCGAGAAGGTACTCGTAGTGAGCCCTGTCCCCGGACGGAGCGGAAGACCTGCGGGAAAGGCACAGTGCCTTTACCTTATTGAGGAATATTATCCTGCAACCGTCACTCTCGTCGATGGTCTGGACACTCACGGCCTTCTGGAAAGGGGACTGTCCCTCACCGAGGCTGTAGTCTTCAAAACCGCACCAATCCTGTCCGCCAAGATGTTCATCAGCCTCTGTCTCCTCCGCAAACGACTTGGACAGCACTGACTTGACATCCTTTGACGAAGCCGTCAGCACCTCCCTCTGGAGGGTCTTCTCCTCAGAGGAGAGCCTGCGCCCGGCAATCGATGAGGCGAACACCTCGGCATAGAGGTCGTCGTAATATTCCTTGACCGTGTAAGGTCCGGCCACTCCTGGAACGGCGGATGAAAGCATCACATTCGTCGGAACCGTTGAAGCGAGGGACTTCGCCACGGCGGCGCAGATCTTGTTGGACTGCGGGGCGGCGAGAGGCAGGTTGGAAGTCACCGACGGCTCATTGATCCATGAGGAGGAGCGCAGCTGCGCCACCACCCACTTCAGGGAAGCCCTCTGTACCTTTCTGGCGACCGGAACTGACGGCTTGACAGCCGATCCGTCCTTGACGTTGTTCAGGTAGATACCGCCGACCTGCGCCATCACATTGCCGATGTAGCGGTAGTACTGGTTCGTCAGCTGGGTGTAAAGATCATTCCTGTGCGTGAAGTCGCTGTCATCAGCACCGATCCACCCGTTCATCCGTGGAAGGATGTACTTGAGGTTCTCGATGCCGTAATCACTGGACTTGACAGGGTCATCTCCAAGATCCTCCGTCCTCGCGCTCGGATCATAAGAGCCATAGCTGGCACTGGCCATCTGCTGCGCTCCGTAGCGGTAAAGCGGATCACCGGCCTTGGCCTCGATGATCTTACCGGCGATCTCAGCCTCCTCCCAGATGTCCTTGGCTCCGATCACAGGAGTGTACAGCCACTTGATGGCATATTCATCATAAACCCCCAGAGACGGCGGCACAAGCTTGACGCCTTTGTCCCCAGGCTGCGCCACATAGTTGAAGCGGGCATAGTCCATAATCGACGGGGTCGTACCATATTTAGCAGTGAAAGCGGCGTTCCTCAAAGAGTCGGTCGGATAGGCCGAAGATGCTCCCATATTGTGCATAAGTCCGAGAGTGTGGCCGATCTCGTGTGAAATCACATAGACCATCGACTCATCGATGATGTCCTGCGGCATCTTCACGGCACGGACCTTCTCATCGACCTGAGCTGTCTGGACGAAACGCCAGTTGTTAATCAGCTTGATGACATCGTTGTAGACCAGTACGGAGGCGTTGAGGATCTCGCCGGTAACAGGATCCACCCAAGACGGCCCCATAGCGTTCATCGTCGCGTCAGGGACATACCTGATGCATGAATATTTCAGGTTGTCAGGATCGAACTGAGGATCCTCCTCCGCTGTAGGGAAGTCACGCACCTGCATCACGTCCTTCAGTCCGATGGCCTCGAAAGCTTTGTTCCAAGCCAGGACTCCCTCCTTGATCGGAGCCTTCCAAGCCTCCGGGAACGAATTGTCCACGTACCAGACGATCGGATTTCTGACAGTCACCTTCTGTCCGTTCTTCCAGGCGGTCGTGTCGGAGAGCTCAAGCCTCCAGCGGGATGCCAACACATAGCCTTTGAACCCATCCTCGGCGGATGTGAGATTGTACTTCACACTTCCCTCGCCCGGGCCGACAGGGAACACTCCTATCCTGGAGTCCTGCACACGGGCTGGCATCGGGTTCTCAGGGAGAAGCATAAACGAGACCGTGTAGGCCATCGAGCCGGAACCAACCTTGCCTTTCAGCATCAGGAAGGTCTTCGTGAAGTCCACATTGGAATGCACTTTCACGGAAGCGTTGTCATTGAACGCCTTGAGATCGCTGAACCATGTGGATTTCTCGTCAGCCGCCTTCGTGAGGGAGAAATTCTTTCCCTTCGGAGCGACCGAATTGATGAGCGGAGTCACCTCGAAGATCACCTCGGAGCTGTCCTTGCTCGTCGCCTGCACGGCGATCCTTCTCAAGACCTTGGGAATATAGCTGCGCTCAAGGGCGGTCTGCATCCCTGGATCGGAACTCGTGGCGTTTGCGCCCGGAACACTCAGCACCACAAGGCTGTCCTTGAGGTCAATCTGGAAATATGTCGGCTTCACGTACTTATACCCGACGTTCAGATAGGCCGGATTGCTTGTGGCGGTGATGGTGCTTCCCACGAGCATCCTGCGTCCCATCATATTCCTTGGAAAGCCCATATAGATCTTGTCCTTGGACGTGCGGTAGAGGTTGAACGTGCCGCCGCAGGCCGAATCGGCGACCTCCTTCATCAGCTTCTCGTAAGGGGTCTGCTTCTTCTTAGGAGCCGGTTTCTGAGCCGCTGTAGCCTCCGTCTGAGCCTTTTTCTTCTTTTTCTTAAACACGGACGCTGCCGCGTCTGTGGATGGGACCAACAGCGCGGCGGCGATCAAAGTCAGGATAATACTCCTTTTTGTCATAGTATTTTTTTTAGTTATGATTTATTATCAATTCACTCTGTACTTGTAAAGCACGGAGACCGGATCATCGCAGATTCCCTCATAGGAACGGACAAGCGAGTCATCAGAGAACGAGTAAACATAGAGACTTCCTTTCTTGTCACCGGCTCTTGATGGATTGTAGGTCACGACGTACAGAAGATCCTCTCCGTCATTGCCTTTGCCACGTCCCTTGAAATTGGTGGCGATGTCACGGATCTGCTCTCCGGCAGGAAGCGTGATCGTCGGTTTGGTGGCCGGGGCGCTGATCAGGGACCATCTGTAGATGGCGTTCCCGAAGGTGTAGTAGACATCAGCCGAGTGCTTGGTGTTCACGAACTTGCTGTTTTCGTCCATCTTGAGGTCCGACGTGGTGAAATCCACCGACGCTCCCCATTTCTTGAATGTTCCCGTTCCACCGACTCCGTCCGTGCAGCGAATCATATAGTTCTCCGGATTGGCGTTGTTTCTGAAAAGGATGTAGAGTCCGTTATTCTTGGAAGTCCTCATCGTGGCCATATTCACGACAGAATAGCCCTTCTGCGAGTAGTAGAACACGCCCGCGGAGGCGCTTCTCCTGATGCACAGGGTGTCGTCCGTGTAGTAGATCGTGGTGCGGACGGATTCGGTTGTCGGCATAGTTCTGGACAGCCCGCCGAAGATCCGAGTCATCGGCTTGATGTCGGTCATGTCGGTGTAGTTTCCAAGAAGCATGTCGTAGCGGTAGATGTGGGAGTTGTTGCCCAAAAGGAAGGCCGCGAAGCCGGATGTGCTGGCGATCTCGCCGCCGAAGGCCTTGAACGAAGACCCCGCTCCGGCCATTCCGGCTTTCTGGAAAAGCTGGAATGTCTTTGCCTCCATGTGCCACATGGTGCTTCGCTCATCGTTCGTCGCGATGAGGATGCCTGAATAGTCAACCTTCTTGACAGTCGCGTTGGACATGAACAGGGCCACGCCGTTCTTGAGCGTCTGCCCGGGATTGATGGAAGAGAACACGTCCGGGAACACCTCGCGCTCCCCGGCGGCGCTCTCCTCCGATGTCAGGGTCTTGACGAAGGTCAGGCTGCCGTTGCCGGCCTTGTCGTTGCTCAGGATGGCGACACCCTCGTCATAGCCGGAATTGACATTCAGCGTGAAGTACTTGTAAGACACACTCTCCCCGTTGTCAAGACGCAGGCGCAACAGGAAAGTACCGATCTTGGAGAAGGTGTAGTCGATGGTCGGCGAAGTGGAGAACTTCTCGACCGTTCCCGGCTTGAAGAGGTGGTCGGCTATCGTCTTTCCGTCGGCCGGCTGTCCATAGGTCCACTCGAATTTCACATCAAGGCCGCTTTTCACAGTGAGGCCTTCGTATTTCAGCTCGACTCCAAGATTGGCGTTGATCGTGTCCGAAGCCGCGACGACTTCGATCGGTTCCAACTCCAACGAGCCTCCCTCATCGATCTTCCAGCATGACGGAAGTACGAAGAGCAGGATGGCAAGCGAGAGTACGCAGTATTTTAGATTTCTCATAATGCTCTGTCTATAATTTAGTTAAGAAAACCGTATCTACCGCTTCTCGGATCCCCCCAGCCAATCAGCGCGTTGATGTTCACACTCTCCGTTCCCATCGGCTCGAAGTTAGGGTCGTCCGGATGATCCTTGTAGTACTGCTCATAGTACTCGAAGAGAGGACAGAAGACCTCGGAGGCCCAGGCCGCCATGTAAGTCTGGCGCCAGAACCTTGTCATCTTGAAGTTGTCGGCGTTCGGCTCGGCGTCAAGATTCTCGCCATAATGCGCGACACAATACTCATAGAAGGTAGGGTTCGTCTCGGCGGTCTTATGGTAGAACTCCAGGAGCTTGCGGAACTTGGAAGGATAGAAGTTGCCAAGGTCGTAGTCCCAGCCGGCCGGCTTGCTGGAGGCAGGCCTCCACCATGTCGGGCAGGCCGGATCGCCGTCGTTGACATAGAGCTGGAACTCCGGAGACATGACCGTGGTGTTGATCGTGTCCGCCGGAAGCGGCTCGAAGTTCCCGTACGGCACAAGTCTAAGGTGCACCCTCACATAGCTTCCGCCTTTCATCTCAGGCTGACGCTTGAGTCTCACATTGATGGTCGTGGAAACCTCTCCGGCAGGAATCACACAGTCCTCCACCTCAAAGTCGACACCTTCCCTGGCGGAGATCACAGGGTACTCCACACCTCCGAAAGTCAACACCGTGCCGGCGGGAGTGTCCACGCTCTCCACCTTGAACGGCCTGTCCACATCGGACACGTTGCCCATCACATAGACATTGGCGGCGACATCAATCTCATCCGTGGACAGCAGCGCGAAAGACTTCATGATGGTCTGGATCCTGTCCTGGAAATAGATGTGGTCCTTCTGGCCGGTGTCATACATCACCCAAGTCCCGTCGCACGAGGCAAGGAACGGAAGGAAGGCGATCAATGAATATATCAATCTTTTCATCTTTGTTCCATTTTTAGTTTAAATCTCAATATCCTTTCTGGATTCCCATTCTTCATCAGGGACAGTCAGCATGTAGGTGGCGGCGGCATCCCCGGGCAGCACTTTGCCTGAGACCGTCAGGATGTCCTTCCGCTCCATCTTCATATCGAACCAGGTGAATCCCTCACAGTAGAACTCGCGTTTCCTCTCTTCGAAAAGGAGATCCTTGGTAAGCGCCTCACCGGACTCCTCAAGAGTCTCACGGCCTCTGGATTTCAGAACCTTGTCAAAATATTCCTTGGCCTTGGCGGGATCCTTCGTGATGTTCGCCTCAGCGATGATGTAGTACAGCTCCGGGAGACGGATGACATCGTAGCCGAGTATGGACTTCCCGTTGTAGGTGTTGTTGCCGGCGATGAATATGCTGTTGACCATCTTGCGGCAGGCCGGGATGGCCGGGTCGAACCATGCTGAAAGCCTGTAGTCGGTGCTGGCGCCCGCATTCTTCTCATAGAGGACGGCATAGTCGGTGGCCAGATTCAAGGCTGAAGCACCGACCGTCTCGGCCAGGGAGAGTTTCTTCATCATCGCTGTCTCATCATTGACAAAGAGTCCGAAGATCGTCTCGTGAAGGTCAAGGGTTCCGTTGTCCGGCTGCACGAAGGCGCTGACCGGACGGAAAGAGAACTTTCCGCTGGAGATGACCTTCTCGGCATATTTCTCCGCATTGTCAAGGTCGTTCCTGCTCCAGTAGACCTTTGCGGTCAAAGCCTGCACCGCATACAGGTTCATGTGCGCTATTCTCGCGTCCGTGAAGGAGTTGGCAGTCTTGTTTCGTTCAGCAGGAACGAGTGCCTCGTCCTCGGCGAGATATTTCTCAGCCCTTCCGAGATCCGAAAGGATCGCATCGTAGACCTTGTCATACGAGTCAAAATCCTTGATGTCAAAGGAATATTTGGTGACGTAAGGAAGGACCTGCTTCTTCACGGCATCCTCCGCCCAATAAGGAGGGCCGAAGAGCTTGAGAAGCTCGAAATGCGTCAACGCCCTCAACGCCAGCGCCTCACCGAGGTAAAGGCCGGAATGCCTGTAGGTGTCGATGTCGTCCTCGGCATGCTCGATGATGTTGTTGATGTGGTTGATGGCGGCATAGGCGGATTTCCAGATCTCCCTCTTCGTCGCCGAGGCCCCCTGGGTGGTCATCTCACCTTCTGCGAGTTCTGAAAATTTATAGTCAGTCGTCGTGAAGTTCTGGCTAAGCACCTCCGGAAGCAGATAGAAGTTCTGCCCGTACAGGTTGCTGCCGGTCAACTCGTTATAGACGCCGTAGAGTGCGTCCTCATATTCCTCCGCCGTCTCGAACATGTTGATCTTCTCACCCTTAGGATGCACGTCAAGGAATTTGGAACACCCGCCGGCAAGGACCGCCGCGGCGGCTATGATTGTCATGAATATTGATTTGCTTTTCATTGTCTGTCCTCCTTATTAGAATGTTGGGCGGAAAATCAGGTTGATTCCGCGGCAGTAAGGATAATCGGTTCCCCTCTCGAACTTGACGGTGGAGATGTGCGCTATGTCAGACAGTCCGAAGCCTATCGCAAGTTTGCGGAGACCGAGCCTCGTGATCGCCTTCGGAGCGAAGTCGTACATCACCTGAATGCTGGAGATGTACAGCTCGTTACGCTTCTCAACGAATCTTTCGGAGTACTGGGAAGAACTGCTGGATGTGCCGATTCCAAGGAAACGGGTGTGGTCGCCAGGCTGCTTCCACCTGTCGGTGAACACCCTGCGGTCCACGTTGTAGTCAAGGTCGATGTTCTCCACCTTGTTCTTCAGGGTCGAGTTGTAGTAGTCCGAGCCGAAAGTGTAGGAAGTGGCCAGACTGATGGAGAAACCCTTGTACCTCACAGTGTTCATCCATGAGCCCTGAAGGATAGGGTTCGTGTTTCCGACAGCCACTCTCTCGTTCTCGTCGTATTTGAAGGTATACTCACCGTTCTTCTTGATAAATATCTCCTTTCCGGTGGCAGGGTCGATTCCCGCCGAGCGCATCGCGTAGATGTCGTACTGGGATCCGCCCTCCACGAAGAGGATCTTCGGCTTGGAGGAATCGTAAGGGTTGTCGATGTCATTCTTGAGACCCTGGGAGATCTTGCGGATCTGGTCCATGACATGGCCGCCGGTCAGCGTCATGCTCCAGAACCAGTCCTTGTTGCGGATGATCTGGGCGGAAAGCGAAAGGTCGAGACCTTTGTTGTTGAGCTGGCCGAAGTTCACGTTCATTGATGTCGTGCCGACAGAAGGCGGCAGATTGACGGACATCAGCATGTCGTAGGTCGTGTTGGAATAGAAATCGAACGAAAGGTTGAAACGGCTGTCAAGGAAGGCCGCCGTCAGGCCGAAGTTGTTGTTCAGGGTCCTCTGCCATTTCAGGTCAGGGTTGCCCATCTGCTTCGGCAACGCTCCGATACCGGAGACATACTGGTACTTGGAGTCGTACTGGTAGACGGTCTTGGCCTGGTAGTAGTCAAACGAGACGCTTCCCGTGTAGCCAAGAGAGTACCTAAATGTCAAGGTGTTGACCCAAGGAAGGTTTTCCTTGATGAACCTCTCGTTGTGGAGGTGCCAGCCTGCTCCCAGCGCCCAGAACGGGGCGAAACTGTTGTTGGAGCCGAACTTCGAGGAGCCGGAAGTCCTGTAGGATCCGTCCACGAAATACCTGTTCCAAAGGCTGAAGTTGGCGTTGACGAAGAAACCCACCGAGGTGGCTACCCTGTCGGATCCGGTCGGATGTCCGGAAGGGTAGGTCAGCGCGAAGGACAGGTCGGAAAGTTCGTCCTTGATGAATCCCTTCGCAAGGAAAGAGGCATTCTGCCGGCGGCTGTACTGGATGTTGCCACCGGCGCTGACCCTGAACATCGAACCCCTGGTGTCCAATGACTTACCATAGTTGACAACAAGCTTGCCGTCAGTGCTCAGGCCGTTACCGGTCGAGAGGGTGTAGCGTCCCTTGTCAGCCAGCTTGCTGTTCTCGTATTTCGCCATATCCGGAGACTCATATTTGTCCGAACGGTTCCATGTCAGGTTCAGGTTGGCCTGACCGGTGACATAGAGTTCCTTAGTGATGTTCCATCTACCTGAAAGCGAGTTGGTCCACGACTGGTTCTGGCTCTTGCCGAAACTTGAGAGCGTGGCGTCGTACAGAGGGTTGGCCGTCTTGTAGGACGAAGTGCTGAGCGGATTGAAATAGTAGCTCTTGATGTAGTTGCCGTCCTCATCCGTCATCGGATTGTACGGATTCATCCTGGAGTACTGGGTGTAGCTTCCGTACGGAGAATCAACACTCTTGTTCAGGGAGAAGCTGTTCTTGTAGGAAAGGGTCAGCTTGTTGCGGAGGTGGTAGTTGATGCTGAAGTTAAGACCCAGATTCCTTCTGTTGTCGCCCTTCATGACTCCGTAAGTGTCTCCGAAGTTGGCGTTCGCCCGGAACTCCAGCTTCTCGCCCCTGGAGCTGAGCGCCAGGGAATGGGTGTGACTGAACGGCACGCGCAGCGGAGCGTGGAGCCAGTCCGGATTGACACCCTTGCGGATAAGCTGAAGCTTGTAGTCGTAGGCCTCGTCCATGGAGCCGTCAGCCGTGTCATACTTTCCCGCAAGCCTTTCTATCTCAAGTTTTTCAGAGGGACTACAAAGGTTGAAGGAGCTGAGATCCGGCACGCTGAACCTCGGCACGAAGTTGTAGCTGAGCCTGAGTTTTCCTTCCTCCGAGCGTTTTCTCTCGACGACGATGACACCGTTGGCTCCCTTCTCACCATAGAGGATGGTGGCGGATGCATCCTTCAGCACATCGATTCTCTCGATGTCGAACATGTCAAGGTCGTAGAGTTCCTGGATGCTGATCTCCACACCGTCCAGCACGATGAGAGGGTTGTTCACACCCTCCTCGCTCTCATTGGAAATCAAGGTGTTGGATCCACGGATAAGGATGGACGGCACAGCGTTCGGGTTGGATCCCGCGCTGTTGTTCTCCACCAGCACCATGCCCGGGGTAAGGGAGGCAAGACTCTGCATCAGGTTCGTCGAGGACACGGCGATCAGCTGGTCGCCGCTTATCGTAGTGGCCGCGCCTGTGAAGGTTTCCTTCGTCTGGGTGTAGAATCCATTGACCACCACAGCATCGAGGCTGGATGTCTTCAACTGCACGTTAAGTCTCGTCGAGGTGCTGACATTAAACTCCTTGGACTCTGTTCCGATGAATGAATATATCAGGATGTCCGACTTGCCGGGGCTTCTCTGAAAAGTGAGTGAATAATTACCGTCCGCATCGGCGGAGGTTCCGACAGATGTGCCCTTGACGAGCACATTGGCTCCCGGGAGCGGCTCATCGTGGTCGTCCGTAATCCGTCCCTTGACCGTGATCCGTGGGTTGCCCGAGGTTCCGGAAGCGCTCTTGCCCTGATTGTTCTGGGCCTGTGCCGAATCCGCGAACCCTGTGACAGCCACTATGGCGCACAAGGAAAGAACCAGAGTCCTAAGCCGACAGCCGGCTTTCTTCGTCAATTTACCTGATTCCATAAACATTGAATAAGATGAATAAAAATTCGTTGATCACCCCTTTCATAGACTTGCAGAAAAATGTAAAAGGCCTCTCAACTTCGTAGGTTGGCAAATATATGTAAATTAATATTCAGAAACAACCCAGCCGCATCCCTATTTCTTGGTATTTTGGAGAAAACCTTGTCTATTACGAACCATACCGCCACACAAGGGTGTCGCGCGACACTCTCTGGCAACATTTCCGGCAATTCCTGCCACTCGAAGGGTATTAATCAATCCTAAAAAAAAGGTAATGCTACTTGCCGTAGCGAAGAAGTATCGGATCGTAGGCGTCTATGCGGCGGTCACGAAGGAACGGCCAGCCACGGCGGACATATTCAGTGCGCTCCAGGTCGATGTCCACAACCTTCACGCCCTCCTCATCGGTGCCGAACTGCGCAAGGATCTCCCCCTGCGGCCCCGTGGCGAAGGAATATCCCCAGAAATCAAGTCCAATCGTGCTGCCGGAAGGATCCTCCTCGTGACCCACACGGTTCACGGTGATGACCGGCAGGCCGTTGGCGACGGAATGCCCCCTCTGGACAAGCTGCCAGGCCTGCCTCTGGGTCTGCTGTTCCTCCTTGGAATCCGTGCCGACCCCACCGATGGCGGTAGGATAGATCAGCAACTGTGCACCGTTCAGAGCCATGAGCCTTGCTGCCTCAGGGTACCACTGGTCCCAGCAGACCAGCACGCCGAGGCTCCCCACCGAAGTCTGGATAGGCCTGAAGCCCAGATCCCCCGGTGTGAAATAGAACTTCTCGTAGAAGCAAGGATCGTCAGGAATATGCATCTTGCGGTACTTGCCCACTATGCTGCCGTCCTTCTCGATCACGACAGCCGTGTTGTGGTAAAGTCCCGGAGCCCGCCTCTCGAAAAGCGAGAGGACAAGCACGATCCCGAGCCTCTTGGCCAGGTCGCCGAAATATTCGGTGGATGGTCCAGGAATCGTCTCCGCAAGGTCACAAAGCGAGGCATCCTCGGTCTGGCAGAAGTAGACAGAATTATGAAGCTCCTGAAGCACAACAAGTTCCGCTCCACTGGCCGCACACTTGCGGATGTTCTCTGTAAGTTTGGCGATGTTCGCCTCGATGTCCGTCGTACAGCTCTGCTGCACCATTCCCACTTTCAAGATGCTCATGATGATGTTCCTTTACTGGTCGCGCCACCTCCACATTCGGCGGCCACAACCTTGCAAAGTTAGCAAAAAAACATCAAGAGTACTAAAAATCCCTGTCATCAGCCGTGATGCTCTCGATCTCGGCGCTCTTCCCGGCATATTTCAGGAAATAGACCGTCACTGCCGTGTAGAACACCGTGTAGACGAACACAAAGAGCGACAGCTGCCAGTACTGGGTGAAGAAATAGGAGATCAACGCGAGGATGCCCACAAGCAGGGCGGAGACAAATATCCAAGTCACGCCGTTGTTGCGGCATTGGCCGAACTCCTCCACCGTGCAGCTGACTTTCAGTTTATGAATATATTCCCTGCGCTCGAACGCGAACACCGCCGTGTAGAAAATGAGCTGCACCACATAGAAAGTGAAAAAGCAGTAACATATTCCGCGTCCGACCCGCTCATGCTCTATGAATATGAAGTAGGCCACGACGAACAGCGCGATCGGAAGGCAGTTAAGGAGGATGACATCCCGTCTTATCAGCCGGGAATTCAGTAGGGCCAGAGACGCTATCGTGAACAACAGGGCCTGGGATGAACTGATCACAAGATTACCGATGGAAAAAAACTTTTCCGTCGGTCCGGCCAGACCTCTGAACAGGAGTCCGGTGGTCATCACCGCCATGATGAGGAAGGCGATTCCGAGGGCGATCCGCGCGCTGATGTACCTTTCAGGACGGTAGAGCCTCCTGTCCATCTCCCGGAGGAAACGGCGCATGCATAGCAGAAGAACAGCGTCCGTCATGCAAACCACAACGGAGGTGAGGCAAAGCGCCATGTAGATCTGTTCTTCTGTTATCATCATTGAATACAATCCCTATTCAGTAATCCTTAAAAAACAACTTGGTGATCTTTGATTGCCAACTAATTTTTTAACGCTTACTCAGTGGGAAGTCTAATAAAAGTATATAATGTTTCGGCAAGAATTCCACTAAGCTCCGGTTGGACAAAAGTACTCAACGATGCGGTAAGGTCAAAACAATGAGGGTGGTAAATTTCTTTAAGACATGAAATTTACCACCCCGTAAGCGTGATTTACCAACAGATTTACTATTCAGGCCGATTCGTCCCACAAGTTTCCATGAACTCCGTCGGAGTCTGGCCGACCACTTTCTTGAAATGATGGTAGAAATTCTGGGACGTTCCGAAGCCGAGTCTCATCGCAAGAGCGTTCATCGAGACGTCCGGAGTTGCCATGATTATCCTCTTCGCCTCTTCGATCCTCAGGTTGGCTCTCCAGACACGGAAGTCCTGCACCATCACATTCTGGAAGTACCAACGGAAGAACCGGGGATCCACACCGCTACGCTCGATGATGTAGTTTCTGTCACGTTCAGGGTTCAGGTAGTCCTTCAAGGCCACATATTCATCCAACGATGCCTTAAGCCTGTTCATGAGTTCCGCCGAATCGTTGAATTCAGAGTCCGACACCATCGTTTCCTGATCCGATTTCAGTCCGGCAGCCTCATCAGGAGACGATTTCACAGCAGGGAGATAGTAGTCAGAACGGATGATGTAGTTGATGAAGCGGCTGGCGAACCAGACGTAGAAGGCTATGTAGCAGCACATGAAGGCATTATAGACCGGCTGCGGTACCGTAAGGGACAACAGTGCGGACACCCCGACCGTCAAGGCAGCGATAAAGCTGTTTCTCGCCCAACGGAGCGGCCGTTCATATTCCTCATCATAATAGTCTTTGACCTGCCTGACAAACTTTTTGTAGCATCTTTGGAACAACGCCGAGTAAAGAATAAGCTGGGCAATGACAGCGGCGACCGCCACGCATGTGACTATCGGCGAGCCAGCCAACGAATCCACGACAAGAAAGCAGAGCGAACCGACGGCCACGAGAGCCACGTTGATCAATATCCTTCGCATCGTCACGAGAGATGGCCGGATCATCGTTATCAGCGTGAAAGTGAACAGCAAGGACTGAATGGACGCCGAGACGATCGTGGCGGCGGCTATGTCTTCGGAATCATTCAGTCCGTAGATGTTCAGCCAGTCAGGAATCGTGAGTAAAAAATAGCTCATGGCAAGGATCAGTCTGGCGGTCCGCAGCTTCCGGCTCTCCTCATCCGGTTCAATCCGGACGAGAAGCAAGACAACCGCCAACGTGGTGATGGCCACGCCGGACACAAAAGACAACGATGAGTAAATGTCCATGGAATGTAAATCGCTTTCCTGTCCGCAAAAATACAAAAAAGAATCCAAGTCCACGTAAGAAATCCGGGCTGATTCCGTCAGAATTGCCAAAGACGAGCAGCCACTAAACATTCTTTGCCTTTCTTGTTGAATCTGGCCAAACAAAGAAGGCAAAACAGTGTCTAATTTGAAGAAAATTTGTATTTTTGAGAGGAATGATGCCCTCGGGCGTAAAACGAACTTGCTATGGACACGATTCATCAGAGATTTCCCCAGTACGATGAGGGCGGGCAGGCTCTCATCGACAAAGCGTACGCTATAGCTTCGGCGGCGCTGGCGGACGAGACGCGCGGCAATGGACACCCCTTCATCGAGCATCCGGTCAACGTGGCGCTGATCGCGGCGGACGAGATCGGCCTGCCGGCGGACTGCGTGGCGGCGGTGTTTCTCCACGAGGCCACCCGGAAGCATCCTGAGATTGATTTGCACTCTGGCGGATTCCCGGAGGATGTGTACAAAATGGTGGAGGGACTGAACAAGATCGCGACAATCAAGCCTAAGGACACGCGGCTGGAGGCGGAGAGCTACAAGAAACTGATTGTGCAGTACTCGACCGATCCGCGCGTCACCGTGCTCAAGATAGCCGACCGGCTGGAGGTGATGAGACATCTGGAGATGTTCCCTAAGGCCTCCAGAGAGAAGAAGATTCTGGAGACACTGATGCTCTACATTCCTCTGGCCCACCAGCTTGGACTCTACAACATCAAGAGCGAGATGGAGGACATCTACTTCCGTTTCGCCGAGCCGGAGCAGTACCGCGCCATCACCAACAAGCTCAAGGCCACGGAAAGGGACCGCATAAGGCTGACAGAGGAGTTCATCGAACCTCTCAAGAAGACGCTGTCCGACGCCGGTATCCAGTACAAGTTGAAGATCAGGACCAAGACGGCATATTCAATCTGGCGGAAGATGCAGAAGCAGAAGGTTCCATTCGAAGGAGTCTACGATGTCTTCGCCATCCGCTTCATAATCGACTGCGAGCCGGACACCAAGAAGGAAAAGGACATCTGCTGGCAGGTATATTCCTATGTGACTGAGGAATATGAGGCCGACACCAAGCGTCTGCGTGACTGGGTGACCAATCCTAAGCCGAACGGCTACGAGTCCCTTCACATCACCGTCAAGAACAAGAGCGGAGCTTCCATCGAGGTGCAGATCAGGACAAAGAGAATGGACGACGAGGCGGAGAACGGACAGGCCTCACACTGGTCCTACAAGGGCATCAAGCATGAAGCCCAGCTGGATAAATGGCTGACTTCCGTGCGCTACGCCCTTGAGCACCCACACGAAGGCAGTCCGGACGAGCTTCCGCAGCCGCCGTCCAAGGAAATATTCGTGTTCACCCCGTCCGGCGAGCTCAGAATACTGCCTACGGGAGCCACCGTGCTGGACTTTGCCTTTAATATTCATTCAGGACTGGGAGTGCGCTGCTCCGGCGGCCGCATCAACGGCAAGGCTGTGTCCATCAGGGAGAAACTGAAAACCGGAGACGTGGTGGACATCATGTCCGGCAAGAATCAGAAACCTTCCTCCGACTGGCTTAGCTTCGTCGTGACCTCCAAGGCGCGCAACCGCATCAAGCAGGAACTCAATGAGGAGGAATATAAAAAAGCCGCCCAGGGAAAGGAGCTTCTTGGACGAAGGCTGAAGAACTGGAAGCTGGAGCTTACGGACGAAGTGCTGGCCGAACTTCTTAAGAAGCTTAAATATGCCACCCTCAATTCGTTCTACGCCGCCGTTGCCGGTGGCGATGTGGATGTCAATGACGTGAAGAACTACATTCTTGACCGTGACAGGCTAAACGCCGAAGCCATCGAGGCAGCGAAAGAGGCGGAGGCGGAGAGACTGGGGGCAAGGTCGGCGGAATGGGGCAACAGGCACTCATCGGACGACATCCTTGTCCTGAACGCGAGAGACCTCAAGGGGCTGGACTACAAGATGTCCAAGTGCTGCCATCCAGTCTTCGGGGACGATGTGTTCGGATTTGTCACGAGGACCGAGGGCATCAAGATCCACAGGATCTCCTGTCCGAACGCGGCTCGACTCATCAGCGCCTACCCGTACAGGATCCAGAAAGTCAAGTGGGCGGACTCGCCTACCGGCGGTAGTTTCCAAAGCACCCTCAAGATTGTGACGGACAACGAGTCGTCAGTAATAGGCCAGATCACCGAGATCGTCAACACGTTCAAGGCCTCGCTCAGGACGTTCAACGTCAGCGAGAACAACCGCGGCGGAACCTACGAGATCACCATGAGGATCTCCGTCCCTTCCAACATGGAGCTCGACAAGGTGATCTCGCAGATCAGGATTCTCAAGCACGTGACCAAGGTCAGCAGGGCATAGCATTTAGGGCAAACGGCAGACTTCCGGTTGGCTCTTGGCAGGCCTCCGGTGGACTTCCGGCAGGCTTCAGGTGGACTTTTAGCAGGCCTCCGGTGGACTTTTGGCAGGCCTCCGGTGGACTTTTGGTGGACTCTGGTGAACTTTTGGTGGACTATGTCGGCATTCGGCGGCATTCGGGAAGAAATAATTTGCGGATAACAGAAAAAGCATTATCTTTGCATTCCCAAACAACGGTGCTTTGGCCGAGCGGTTAGGCACAGGTCTGCAAAACCTGCTACAGCGGTTCGATTCCGCTAGGCACCTCACAAAATCCTCCTACAGCCAGCTGTAGGGGGATTTGCTTTTCATAAAGGTTCCCACATGGTTCCCTTGAAGTGCGAGATGGGTCTTGAAGATCCGGCACACGTTATCATCCGACTGAACTGCGGACAGTAGATCATAGAAAATGTATCAAATCCATTTCCTTTCATTGACTATATTGTTGGTGTGACCATGATTCTGTCCTCGGCTGTTGATATTAAACGGACAGCATCCCAAGGAGAGGAAATCGCAGCTCATTTGAAGGCGCATACAAACGAGAACTACGTCGTCTTGGATTATAGTGATGATCTGCTCCGTGACCAATGATCGCACCTGATCCTTGTCAACGATGAAAATGATTTACGGATACTGATGTATAGAAACAGTTAATACTCTGAATCAATAATTTCGAAGTACCTGATAAAGTATCATTTACGTTTTTTTTCTACTCCAGATGAATCTTGAAAAGGCTGGCGATGATGTCCTCTACATCATATCGCGAAATCGAACGTCAACTGCTGTGCCTGAGGTTGCTGTATGCGACTCTCTGCTCTAGGCGCAGACACGATGTCGGCCATCGTGTCATTAAGGCGAGTCATATCAAAAGCTTGATATGCTCCCAGCAGGCGCTCAGCCAATGAATCCTCAATTGTGTTCACGTCCGGCATCACGAGTTTACGCAGGTATTGGCTCTGCCAGCGAGGATAGCCGCCGTTCATACAATTGGTAATGCTGAGAAGCTGGGTCTTGACATAATCGGACATCAGCATCGCGCTTAGCAGTTGAAGCTGGCGCAATGACCCTCCTGTAATGTAATAAAGGTTGTGTTGTGGATAGAACCTGCCGTCATCAACGAAAATTAACTGATTGCCAGAAACGTCCGGGAGCAGCACCTTGGGAGTGTCTTTCAGCGACGGAACAATCCTGTCAATGGTCTTGTACCATTTCGCGGGGTTCTTCTTGGCGATATGGCGTTTCTGCAAGGCTTCACGATGAGAAATCAAGTATGCAGCGGCCTGGGGATAATCTTCCAGACTGATGAGTTCGCCGTTAGGTTTGTAAGGATTCAGCAGGTATTGGCCGGACCACTGCAGGCGATTACCAGACATATCCCTGGCATTCAAGGCTGGGAGAAGTAGTTCTTTCTCGACCTTTGATGGAAGATCCTTGGCAATGAAGATTGAATCGGCTCCGGTTGCAACTCCGATACCAACCATAAAGCCCATTTCTTCGATGGTCACTAAGGTCTCATCGCTCTGTACGCGATTGAAGGCACTGCTCCAATCGGTCGAAACAGGCGTAGGAAGGAGCCGCCCGGCATCTTTCCCGAGCTGGGAAATTGAGGTCAGTTCTGAAAAAGAGAACGTAGAGCCAGGCTTTGCTTTGGAGATAAGCGTAATGGCCGGATAAGCAAGTACATCTTCCTGAAACGCATCCGTGGCCTTTTCAAGTGAGACAATCGAATCCACCCGGAAAGAATGGGCAATCCAGCCACGCAACTTCTTCCCGTACTCATTTTTGAGCCAACGATTGGAACATACAAAGCAGTGACGTCCACCAGGATTCAGATGCGTCAAGGTCTTCTCAAAGAACAGGATATAGAGATCTGCCCTATAATGGAAGGTGTGGAATTGCTGCTTGTAGACGGAAAGGAGATCAGCCGGTATCTGCTCATAACGTATGTAGGGTGGATTGCCAACAACGATGTCGAAAGAACTGATGTCAGCAATCAGGAAATCCGCCTGACGGATATTACCGTCAAGAGGAAGGGGGGAAGCAATTTCCGCTATCCGGCTGCGGCACGTGGCGATCTTCGCCTCATCTATATCGTATGCAAACACATTGCTTTGAAACGCTGAAGAAAAATCAAAAACAAATCTCCGGGATGATTCCAGAAGACGCCGGATGATTTCGACAACGAATTCACCTTCTCCGCAAGAAGGTTCAAGTATACTAGTTTTGCTCAAATCCCTATCGGCAGTGTAGCCGACAAGGTCCAACATATACGATACAACTTCTGGAGACGTGAACACATCCCCATGCTGACCGCCGGAGCGGCGCAAGCCGTATCTGCTACTATTGGAACTCATTGATGTTGCCTATCAGATGACCAATGAATGAAAGGATGAACCGCTCAATGGAGGTGTCTTCGGACATATCTTCATAATGGTCTGGACCGCTGGTGCAAACCAGTGCGGCCATGGAATAATGCCTTTCCAAAATGAGTTTCTGGCAGAGAACCCGGTAGCGGTCCAGATAACTGGCCGACTTGAATTCCGGAAGGACGGAATAATGGGACTCGTTGTTGCGGACGGGATTCGTTGAACCCTCATCTTTGCCAACGACCGTAAGGTAGCCAATCCACGGAGCAGTTTGGCCGGGGAACTGGTTCTCGCGGAAAGCGGTCCAAAGATCCACAGCTGAACCGATGGCTTCTTCCGTTCGGTTATTGAAATTGTTGCCATAGGAGCCAATCTGGGATTTAAGTTCAACGGCAGCAATCAGCTTCTTATTGGGGGCGATAATTAAGAAGTCCCAGTCTTTTGATGAGCGGAAGTATCCTGGCAGATAAGCCTGGCTGGTGTAGATACACTTCTCGGGTACGCCCTGCTCTATAGCGAGTCTTTTGAGCAATTCGGCAAAGGCATCCAACTGTTTACCCCCAACAACAGCCCCACGGTTGGAGGAATCGCCACTAGCGGTGAGTTGTTTTTGTTTGGTCTCCCAAAAGGACTTGATGGCGGCCTTGATGAGAGCATTGTGGTCGTACTTTTTCATAACCTTATCATTGGCCTTTTACAAAGATATGAAATCTTGTACGATAAGCAATCAAGAATCTGCTATTTCCTTCCTTTTCGCGGAGTTCTCAACCTCGTGGTTGCCCATAAAAGCACGCCAGTCAGGAAGATTGGTGATGTGCTTCGTGCGCTGCTGGACTGTGCCTATGATGTCGCAAATGAGAGCCGCTTCAGAGTAGTACCGTTCCAGGGGACGGACATAATCATCCAACCGGCGGAGACACTCCCTTCAGCAATACTAGCCGACATTATTGCGACAGATTCCTTCAGTGCAACGGATAGCTTTACCCAGTTCTCCTTCTTTTTGACATAGAGGAAGGCTCCGATGGCCTTAATGAACTGATGGCACTATCTTCAGTAATAATATCGTCCTTGAACTTGACTTTGGCGAAGAAGGCCTCGCTACTTTGTCAAGGACAGGCACTAGAACGTAATCGCAGATGTACTTCTCAATCTGCGACTCATCGACATTGTTCATCGAATAGTCTTTGAACATCCGGTTATGCAATATAGTCCTTTGAAATAAATTCGAGTGGTTCGATAGGAACAACCAAAAATGAGGCTGACGCTTTCTAGTCAGCCTCATTTGCTTTTCATAAAGGTTCCCACATGGTTCCCTTGAAGTGCGAGATGGGTACAAGACGTAGATCCGCCAGCCATCAAGGGACGCAGAATGTGGCTACTTCCTGAACTTGAAGATCGCTACGTCGCCTGGCTCTATTGAGAAAGTGTTCGGGCCCTTGGCCAGTATGACGGCGTTTCCTTCCCGATCGATCGTCCAGGCTTTCGAGCCGAACTCCACATTCAGGTCGGTCGGCGCGTCAAGGGTGCGGCTGACAACGACAAGATAATTCCATGATCCCTTCTCAAGAAGAGACACGACCGCACCTGCGGAACCTGTGGAAAGCGAGACCACATGAGGAGGAAGATCCTCCATCCTCTTGCATCCTTTATACATGTCATCACCCACATGGGCTATCGAGACAACCTTTGAGTTCAAGAACACATAGGCCCTCGCCTGAAGTTCCTTATTCATCTGCTGCACAAGGTAATAAGCTTCAGAGCGCTGCTTGTCCTGATTGATGGGAGCCTCGTGGAAATTCCAGGTCTCGGTTCCAGGATTCCAATAAGTGAAATACTGGAGTCCCTGCGCGCCATAGGCCAGAGCCGTGTAAAGTTCGAGCCTGAGGCTTGCCATCGTCGGAAGTGGATATGGATCATGCGCGGTCGAGAGGGCGAAGGCCCAGAACGGCAGACCGGCGGCCTCCGATTCCTCGTGGACAATCTGGAGGTTGTCGTACCAATAGTCCTTTGTGATTCCGTTGAATGTGACGGGATAGAAATCAAACGACACCATAGGCAGCTTAACCTCGCTGATGAATCTGCGGACATATTCCCTGTAATTGCAGGTCAGCGCCACCGAGTCCACGAAACTTGGAAGGAGGTTCAGGTAGAGAGGATGCTCTCCCCCGTCGGCCTTCCTGATCCTCTCAGCCCACTCGGCAAGCATCGGAAACGCCGCCGGAAGAGGTTCGTCACGCAGAAAATAGCCATAGAGCGCCGGATGATCCTTAATGGCGGCCACCGCGCTGTCAGTGGCGGTCTCAAGCTCCACACAAGTCGCCATCACCTTGACCCCGGCCTGCCCGGCCAGATCCAGCGAAGTCTGGAGATCCTTCAATGTGTAAAGATGGGAGAAATTGATGTTGAACCCGCATTCCGCCAGTTCCTGGTACCTTTCCAAAGACGCGTCCTGAGCAGGAATAGAGTACCATGACATGATCGGAAGCACCTCATCGGCCTTCCTTTCCCCGCCGCCCCCGCACGAGCAAAGAGCAAGCGCCGCAAACGCCGTCACACCGACAGCCACAAAATTTTTTAAGTTCATTTGAATTGAATATTTGGGGATTAGTTATTGTTAATTAATGCTGCGACCCAATCTTTCCGCCAAAAAATAAAACGGACACCGATCACTCAGCATCCGTCTTCGTAGCGGGGGGAGGACTCGAACCTCCGGCCTCCGGGTTATGAGCCCGACGAGCTACCAACTGCTCTACCCCGCGATGTTGGACTACAAAGGTACGGTTTATTTCTGAATATGCAAAATTTTATGGGATTTTTTAATCCGCCTTCAATCCTGGATATTCATAAATTCCTTCATTCCAGGGATGTCTGCCTTGGAAAAAGTTTTCTGGTCACCGGTGGCCAGGTTCTTCAGCTGGATGGTTCCGGCCTCGATCTCGTTGCCGCCGTTGATGGAAAGGAACGGAATGGATCTCCTTTCGGCATAGTCGAACTGTTTCTTAAGTTTGGACGGCTCCGGGTAGACTTCGACGGAGACACCTTCGGAACGCAGAGCGGCAGCGACCGGAAGAATGTAGCGGAGCTCATCGGAACCCATGCAGGCAAACAGAAGCGTGGTGCTTGAGGCCAATGACTTAGGGAACTTGTCCAAGCCTTTGAGGACATCATAGATCCTGTCGGCACCGAAACTGATGCCGACTCCGGACATGTCTGGAAGACCGAATATTCCTGTAAGATTGTCGTAGCGGCCACCTCCGCAGATGCTTCCTATCTGGAAATCAAGCGCTTTCACCTCGAAAATCGCCCCGGTGTAGTAGTTGAGTCCCCGGGCGAGCGAAAGGTCGATCTCGACCGGGCATCCGACACCGGCGGCATCGATCAGACCGAAAAGCTCGTCAAGCTCGTCAAGGCCCTTTAGACCGGTCTCGGAAACAATGCCGGAAGCCGAGCCGCCGCTCATCAGGGAACGCATCGAGGAGAGCTTCTCAGACGTGGAGCCGGACAGCCTCAGGATCTGCTCGATCACGGTGACAGCACTGTCCGTCAAGCCTTTCTCACGCATCTCTTCCTCCACGCTCTCCAACCCGATCTTGTCCAGCTTGTCAATCGCCACGGTGATGTCCACCACCTTGTCCGGGAATCCGCAGACCTCGGCGAAACCTGTCAGGACCTTCCTGTTGTTGATCTTCACCAGCACATTCACATCCAAGAGACTGAACACTTTGTCCACAATCTGCACGAGTTCCAGTTCGTTGACCTGTGACTTGCTTCCTATCACGTCCACATCGCACTGGTAGAACTCACGGTAACGCCCTTTCTGCGGCCTGTCGGCCCTCCAGACAGGCTGGATCTGGAAACGCTTGTACGGGAAAGAGATCTCGCTCTGGTGCTGCACCACAAAACGGGCGAAAGGAACGGTCAGATCGTAGCGGAGTCCTTTCTCGCAGACCTCCTTCGACAGAGCCACGCTGTTGACGCAGCCATCCTTGCAGTAGTCCTCAAGGTTCACCTTGGAGAAACAGTCTCCGGAATTAAGCACCCTGAACAGAAGCTTGTCTCCCTCCTCACCATACTTTCCGAGCAAGGTTGAGAGGTTCTCCATGGCAGGAGTCTCGATCTGCGCGTAGCCGAAAGTCCTGAAGACCTTCTTGATGGTTTCAAAAATATAATTCCTCTCGGCCATGCTCTGCTGACCGAAATCACGTGTCCCCTTAGGGATGGATGGTTTCTGACTCATGATTATATTCCTACATTTTATCGGCCTTGTAGCCGAGTTTGTTTATGGCGGCGGCAAGGGTCTTCTCGTCGGTCTTGCGCCTGTCGTACTTTATCCTGATGGTCTGATCCTTAAGGGATACCTTCAAATCCTTGACACCTTTGAGGAACGCGATGTTCTCATTTATCTTCTTGACACAATTCTCACAATGCATATTAGTCGCAAAGACAACCTCCACGACATTCTTGTCAGCGGGCTTCTCCTTGGGAAAACCCTCAAAAGGCGCAGCCTGAGCCACAGTAAAAGGCGCAGCCAGCATCACGGCCGCGACCGCCATCAAAAGTATTCTTTTCATAATCCACAACCTTGGAATCGCGGCGTAGTTCTCCGCGCCAATGTTCATCTTGCAAAGATAGTGATTTAATCGTTCTTTGTAGCCCTCCAAAGCGTCAATCTGACACCAAGATTAATGCGGCGGCCCATAATAGGCCCCCATACACAGCTGGCGTCAAAACCCGGAGTCCACGGAACCAACTCGCCCGAAGAGTTCCTGCCCCCGACCAGAACATGCCTCTGGGTGAAATCCGTCAGGTTCTCCACGCCAACATAGACATCAAAGCCACGGAAGCGCCTGGTGACCTGGGCGTAGAGCAAAGGATAGACGGGAGTGCGTCCGTCAGCGTAAAGAGGCGAGCCGTCTTCATCCTTCATATTCCTCATGAAGTTGTAGACCCTCGCCGAACCATTGACGGAGGCCGTGAAATCGAATATCCACCGGCTCAGATTGGTCTTGTACTGGAGGTTCAGCACCCCTTTGAAGCGGCTTAGCATCGGCTTCTCCACCAGTTCACCGCCATAGTTCTCCAAACGGGCATTCGTGTAGCGTCCTGTCAAGGCAACAGTGAAGCGGTCAAACGGCTCAACATAGAAATCAATCTGCCAATTATCTGAATATGATCGTCTTCCATCCGAATCAAAGAAATAAATATTCCTGACTCCAGACCCTTCACCGGCGGCTCCGGATGGTGACGGGACCTCATAGTCCACCATCAACTGCCGTGTGAACCGCGTCCGGAAATAATCAAAACTGATGTAGGTCTTGGAAGGATCCGCACCGAAAGGCATGAAAAATGTCATATTACCTCCGAACGTCCACGAATCCTCAAGCAACCTGTCCATGCAGTCCCCGGCGAAACCGCTGTGCGTGGACATCACGCCGATGTTGTCAGCGACCGGATCGGCGTACCGCAGTCCCCTGCCGCCATTCGCCCTCGCCACGAACCATTCAACCGGGGAATATTTCAACGTCACCCTCGGAGCCATCCTGAACCCGTTTCCCTTGTACCAGTCCGCACTCAGTCCCGCAATGGATGTAAACACTTCACCTGCATGGAAGGTATATTCCCCATAGACTCCGCCGAAGAAATGATCCGAGATTCCTGAATATGGACGCATAACACGTTCAGCCGGAACCACAGGATCAGGAATATTCATGTAAGAGAATTTGGCGACCGTCTCGTCGATGTGGTCGAACGTGCCGGAAAGGCCGAATGTGAAGTCATGGGACTGATTCAACATATTCCTGTAGAGCAGGTTGACGAAGCCAGACCGCTGCCGCGCAAGGTAGGAAGACGCTCCGAACCAGGAGTCGCTTTCCTGCCACGACCAGTCCACGATGGCGGCGATGCTTGATGAGCCATCCTCCCGAAGAGGCTTTCCGACCTTCAGGTAGGCGTTCAGCAGGCGGTTGTCTATTTCGGTTCCCCAAGGCTCGCTGGAGAGGACGCCGGCTTTGCCGGATCCCTCTGCCGGTCCGGAGACCAGTAAGCGCACCCTGTCCTTGTCATAGCCGTCCATTCCGCCCTGACGACGATCCTTCACAGCCTTGACTCCCCAGCGCACCTGTAGTTCCGGGGTGTAGTAGAGCCACCTACTTGCGACATTGAACTGCAACATCTCAGGATCATCCCTGAAGCCGTCATGATTCATGTCGTAAGTCTTGAAGTTCCCGCTGGCATGCCCCAGAACAATCGTGTAGACCTTGGGACTGATCTGCCATGCCGACGTGAGGTTGAAATCCGCTTTCGTGTCGCTCATCATCGAGGCCTGGATGAAAAGAGGCTTCTCCTCAGTAGGTTTCCTGTGCTCAAGATTGATCTGTCCGGTCATAGACTCAAGCCCGTTGATCACTGACGGAGATCCCTTCGCGATCTGGATGCTTTCCAGCCACGGCCCCGGGACATAGGACAGTCCGTAGGGAGCTGTAATCCCCCTCATCACAGGACGGTTCTCGTCCAACATCTGGGTATATGTCCCGGAGAGCCCCAGAAGTCTGATCTGCCGCGCCCCTGTGACAGCGTCCGAATAGCCTACAGTCACGCTGGCCGAATTCTCGAAACTTTCCGCCAGGTTGCAGCAGGCCATCTTCTGAAGCCCGGAGGCGGAGATCAGTTCCGTCCTCAAGGTCTTACCCCTGGAAATGCTGTTCTCCTGATGTCCGACAAAAACCGCAGCGTTCAGGCTGTCCTTCCTGTCCTTATAGATATAGGTCGTGTCCACCGTCTGTGCAGACAGACCGGCAGAGAGCGACAAGGCGGATAAAATAGTTAAGATTCCCTTTCTCATAATGGTACGGCGAGCCATACGCTCTGACTTCAAAACAAGCATCAAAAAAATAATACACTTTCGCAAAGATAATAATTGAATGTCAAGAAAATGCTTAAATTTGCATGAATATTTCAGTCTACCAAAAACAAAACGATTCAAGACTATGAACGGTAAAGAATTCGTAAAATGGGTGCTGGCCGTGGTGTGCGGCCTGTTTGTCTGGGGCATCGTGAAATCCGTCATGTTCTTCATGATGTTCGCCTCTATGCTTGCAAGCGCCTCATTATCAGGAGGATCCGACGCGGTCATACCAAAGGAGGGCGTGTTGATTATGGACATGTCCAAACTTGCTATCATTGAACAGACACAGGAAAACAATCCTCTTGCATCGATCCAGAACAAGGACATCACCCCTTTGGGCATCAGGGACGCGGTGTCCGCCATACATAAGGCAGCCGAGGATCCGGGAGTAAAGTACATCCTCATCAAGGCCGACGGCGCCGCCACCAGCCTTACCAAACTTGAGGAGATCAGGAAAGCCCTCACCGATTACAGGAAGAGCGGCAAGGCCGTCGTCGCCTACGGGGAGGCTTTCACATCAGGCAGCTACTATCTCGCCTCAGTGGCCGACAAGATCTACACGACATCGCACCACGGAGGAAACACATTCATGCTTGGCATCAGCGGCAGAATGCTGTTCCTCAAGGACTTGCTCGACAAGCTCGGTGTCAGCTACCAGCTCATCCGCCACGGCAAGTACAAGAGCGCCGGCGAGACCTACATCAAGAACGCGCCAAGTCCCGAGAACATGGAGCAGAACCAGGCCATGATCGACTCGATGTGGGAGACCGTCGCCAAAGAGACCGCCGAAAGCAGAGGAGTCAGCGTGGACTCGCTCAACTTCTTCATCGACCACCTCTCGATCGCCCTTCCCGAAGACATGCTAAGGCACAATCTGGCGGACGGGATACTCTCTGTGGAGGAATATAAAGACAAGCTCACCGCCCTCGCCTCCAAGGACAGCTACAAGGACGTGAAATTCATCCCGCTCGCCGACTACGCCGCCGCCAAGGTCACTCCTAACCTCACGGCCAAGAAAAAGATCGCGGTCATCTACGCCAACGGCAACATCGTCGAGCAGGAGGATCCCAACAACATCTGCGGCGACCGTTTCGCAAGGATCATCGCCAAGGTCAGGGCCGACTCCAGCGTCAAGGCTGTTGTCTTGAGAGTCAATTCTCCTGGAGGCACCGTACTGGCAGCCAGCAAGATAAAGGAAGAGATCGATCTCACGAGGGCCGTCAAGCCTGTCATCGCGTCCTACGGCGACTACGCGGCATCCGGCGGCTACTGGATCTCCAACAGCTGCGACCACATATTCACCAACGCCACCACGCTCACCGGCTCGATCGGAGTGTTCTCGGCGATCCCGGAGTTCGGCAAGACCCTCAAGAATGTGGTGCATGTGAACATGGTTCCGGTAAACTCACACAAGCATTCCGACATGCTTTCCCTCACAAGACCGTTCGACGCCGAGGAGACAGCCTGGATGCAGGTCTATGTGGATGACATCTACAACAATTTCGTCAGCATCGTCGCCCAGGGACGTGATAAGACCTTCGAATCCGTTGACAGCATCGCCCAAGGACGTGTCTGGACAGGTACAGACGCATTGAAGATAGGGCTTGTCGACGAGATCGGCACGCTGGAGGACGCTGTCGCCTACGCCGCTTCCATGGCCGGCGACTCCGATGTGGACAACTGGGGCATCGTGAACTATCCTAAGCCGCTGACGGCTATCGAGCAGCTGATGCAGCAGTTCGGCAAGACGACCACACCTGAGGAGTCCGTGGCGAACGCGCTCGCGGGAACCCCGCTTGAGAGCGTGGCAAACAGCCTTCTCACATGGCAGAGGACCTGGACCAAAGGACAGGGCGACCTTGTCTTCGCAAGGATGCCGTTCGAGATCGAGATCAGATAAGACGGATAATGGTGACGGAAGCCGTGGCTTCCGTCACCTTGACAGCGTCATCGATACGATGACCCAGCAAGGCAAGAACGTGAGAGCCTTCGTCAGCGATGACGAGGGCTTTTTCCTTTTCAAGAACATCAAGTTTCAGATCCACGAACATGTCGCTGAGCTTCTTGCGGCCACGCATGCCCAGCGGGCGCATCCAGTCACCTGGCCGCCAATGTCTTACAACAAAAGGAAACGGAATCTTGGACGTGTCGAATTTAGTCTCGCCGAGAACAGTCCACACATTCCTCACGTCATCGGACAAAGAGACGGATAACCTTACTCCGTTCAATGAATATGCTCCCGGCCCTTCGATGGTTATGCCAGCATCTTCGGCAGACTGCCGGGCTTGTCGAGCCACTGCGCGCGAATCCCGCAGGACACGTATCTCCCGAGCCGAAGTCACGGCAAGATGGTCGCCGGAGACGAATTTCCTGCCGCTGACGGTGCCGCCGCCTTTCAGCAGCGAGACAAGATCCGCCACCGTCGAAGACGTGAACCCGAAAGGCTCAAGGATGCGGAAAAGGGCATATTCCCAATTACTTTTGCTCGTAAGCAACTGATGATCAATGACCGGCAGCCGTCCAGCCCCAAGGCGCACAACCTCCTCCGAAACCGTCCTGACATATTCATCGGCCACCGACTGCACCTGCGCGAACCGCTCCGCATCCTCGTTCAATGTCGCCAGGAAGGAAGGGTTCAACCTCTCGAAGAGCGGGAATATCTCGTTGCGGACGCAGTTGCGCTTGTAGGCCGAATCCGCGTTGGTGCTGTCCTCATGCCACGGCAGACCACGCGAGAGGGCATATTCATGAATATCCTTCCTCGTGAAATCGTGAAGCGGCCTCAGAAGGAGCGTCGGCGAGTCCGGGAGATTTGAGCAGCGTCGCATTCCGGTCATTCCTTTCAGCCCCGTTCCTCGCAACAGGTTGAGAATCATTGTCTCGGCATTGTCGTTGGCATTGTGAGCCACAGCCAGGGCGGCATAATTTCCCTCCCCGCAGACCTGTGCGAACCAGGCGTATCGCAGCTCCCTCGCCGCCATCTCGACGCTGATCCCTCTCGCGGCGGCATGGCCACGGGTGTCAAAATCTTTCTTTATGAACATCACGCCGTGACTCCCGGCCCATTCCCTGACCAAAGCCTCGTCCGAGTCGCTCTCCTCTCCCCGTAGATGGAAGTTGCAGTGAGCCAAGGCGAAACGAGGCCTCAAGGATGAGTTGAGAAATAATTCCGCCATGCACATCGAATCCACTCCTCCGCTGACACCCAAAAGGACCGCCTCCCCTTCGGGAAGCAGTCCTTTCAAGATTCTGTCAAACCTCTCCTGCATGATCGGAACAGCAGATTTATTTCTTGCTCACGAACGTGTAGGTGAAGCCGAACTGGAGCGCCTGTGCGAACTGGACTCTCCTGCCGACGTTGCCATCCTTGTCGGTGACAAGAACAGTGTCGTCATAGATGAGGTTCGTGGTGATGTTAAGCGAGAAGAACCTGCTGAGTTTCCACATCATGCGGGTGTCCCAGTTCACACGGATGTTCTGAGGCTCCTTCAGGTAGTTGGAGAACAAGAGCAGGTGCGTGGACCCCTCGAAATTCTCGTTGACCCGGACTTTGGCGTCTGCCGTCATCTGCGCACCGAACTCGAAACGTGCTGGCTTATAGTAGTTTCCTGTCGTGAAATAGATGTTCTTATCGTCCTTGGCATCCGGGTACGCCTCGGTGTTTCCGTACTTTTTCTTCCTCTCCATTCCGTAGTTCTTCCTCAGCCTTTCGCTGCCCACGATGGTGAAGCCGCCGGTAAGCGGAGCCAGGTTGACTGTCAGCCACTTGTTCGGCACCCAGTCAATACCAAGACCGAGATTGACCGTACCAGGAGAAAGAATGCTTGACTTGAGCACACGGGCCTTGCGCCAATCCTTGCTTGAAGGTTCCTTTCCCTCCTCCACGGCCGGAGTAGGATAGTTGTAGCCATTGGCGAACTGGCTGAGGAAGGTGAACTTGGCGGAGTAGTTCAAGGTGTTCGTCGCCTTGTAGCCCCAAGTGCTCTCAAAGAGGATCCTGTCCTTGTTCTTCTGCACGATAGGCTTGTCCGCGGAATAGAGGAATCCGTAGTCCAGCTGGAGACGGTTGTTCCAGTACATCTCATTTTTCTTCCACCTGGCGTTGCCGTCGATGTAGGTGCTCAGCGCGTAGTTATTGTAACCTCCCTTCGCCCAGTTGGTAAAACTGCTCTGAACAAAGTTGAGGTTGGTCATCAACGAGTTGGTCCAATAGTTCGGCTTAGGAGGGGTGACCTTTGTCACCTCTGTCTGAGCCAAGACCCTTGCAGCGGCGGCGGCGGCGGACTGCGCGTCCTTCCTCGTCGTGTCGGTCTGGGCGGAAGCTGTCAGCGCCAAAAGAACGAGAGCCGAGGAAAGTACGGCACGTCTGATTACTTCTATGTTCATAGTCAGTTTACTATGTTCCCAATTAATACGAAATGGCGAAAACCACCCTCTGTTTCGAAGGCTTGCCGGAGTAGATGTCCCTGCCTTCCTCCTCGCAGACAAAACTGTCCACAGGAATGCACCTGATCGTGGCCTTGGTCTCGTCCTTGATCTTCTGCTCGGTCTCGGCGGTGCCGTCCCAATGGCAGAGCAAAAACTTGCCTGTGCCGATCTTGGTCTTGAACTCCTCCCAGTCGTCGCATTTCTCGACATTCGAGGCGCGGAAGTCGAATGCTTTCTGGTAGATCGTCTTCTGGATGTCATCAAGAAGAGCGGCGATCGACTTGTCAAGTCCCTCAAGGGCGACAGTCTGCTTCTGCAACGTGTCTCTTCTGTGGACCTCGACGGTGCCGTTCTCAAGGTCGCGCGGCCCCATCGCAAGACGCACCGGAACTCCCTTGAGCTCCCACTCGGCGAACTTGAATCCCGGACGGAGCGTGTCACGGTCATCGATCTTGACCGTGTGACCCTCGGCCTCAAGGGCTTTCTTTAGCTGATCCATCTTCTCGAGAATTCTGGCATGCTCCTCGTCCGTCTTGTAGATCGGAACCATGACTACCTGGATCGGGGCCAGCGCCGGCGGCAGTACAAGGCCATTGTCGTCGCCATGAGCCATCACAAGCGCTCCCATCAGCCTGGTGGACACGCCCCAGGACGTGGCCCAGACGTACTGCTGCTGACCTTCCTTGTCCGTGAACTTCACGTCAAACGACTTGGCGAAGTTCTGTCCGAGGAAATGCGAGGTACCGGCCTGTAGAGCCTTGCCGTCCTGCATCATCGCCTCGATCGTGAGGGTGTCAAGGGCTCCGGCGAACCTCTCGTTAGGACTCTTGTGTCCCACGACAACCGGCAGGGCCATGAACTCGCGGGCGAATTTAGCGTACACCTGCACCATTCTCTGAGCCTCCTCCTGAGCCTCCTGCGAGGTGGCATGGGCCGTGTGGCCTTCCTGCCAAAGGAACTCGGCGGTACGGAGGAAAAGCCTTGTGCGCATCTCCCAACGGACGACGTTCGCCCACTGGTTGCACATGATCGGCAGATCCCTCCACGAGGTGATCCAGTTCTTGTAGGTGCTCCAGATGATTGTCTCGGAGGTCGGCCTCACGATCAGCTCCTCCTCCAGCCTTGCGGAAGGATCCACGACAACGCCCTTACCGTCAGGATCGTTCATGAGCCTGTGGTGCGTGACGACGGCGCACTCCTTCGCGAACCCGGCCACATGCTCGGCCTCCCTGCTGAAGAAAGACTTAGGGATGAAAAGCGGGAAATAGGCGTTCACCGCCCCCGTCTCCTTGAACATCTTGTCCAAGGCCTGCTGCATCTTCTCCCAAATCGCATAGCCATAAGGCTTTATGACCATGCAGCCTCTGACGGCGGACTGCTCCGCCAGGTCAGCCTTGACAACCAAATCATTATACCACTGAGAGTAATTCTCAGATCTTTTTGTCACTTCCTTTGCCATGTAATATTGTTGTTTTTGTCAAATATTCTTATTATTGTGCAATATTCCGAAAGGTATGGATTTTGTTTACAGTAAACAATCGTAGGCCGGCACCTTGGAATACGGCCACGAAGTTACGAATTTATTGTTAAATATAGGAGATTCAGAAATGAAAACACGCACAATCATCTTTATCTCGGCGCTTCTTGCACTGACTTCGTGCGGTTCAGCTGCGCGCTACGCCAGTGATGCCTCCAGACAGAGGTATCAGGACGGAATCTACTATACGTCCAAAACCGAAGCCCGGGCGGCGGATGTCACCGCGGCGGGAAACGAGGCGGAGACAGACGCTTTGGTCGCCAAGACCAAGGACTCCCCTATCTTCATGAAAAGCGGAGAGAAGGTTGACACCCTGTTCATCCCGGATAACAAGGCGGCAAGGATAGATTTCAACAACACCAACAACACGACATCAGTCTACCTCTACGACAACGGGTTCGACACCTGGAGCGCCTACCAGCCTTGGTACGCCACGTCATGGTACTCATGGTACCGTCCGTTCTACACTTCAATCTACTGGGGAGCCAATCCTTGGTACTATGGCGGATGGTATGATCCGTGGTACCGCGACCCTTGGTATTTCGGATTCTCGTGGAGCTGGAGAAGTCCTTGGTACTACGGCGGATGGTACGATCCGTGGTATTGGGATCCTTGGTACTATAGCGGATGGTACGGCGGATGGTATGGAGGCTGGTACGGCGGATGGCACGATCCGTGGTACTACGGAGGATGGGGCTATGGTCATCATCACCACCACGGCCACGACTTCTTCGGTCCGGGAAGCGGACGGGTTTACACTCCACGTCTTAGCACAACCGGCTCAAGCAGAAGAAGCGGAATCGGGTCCTCTTCAAGGAGCGCCGGAGTGAGAAGTTCCTCAATGACCAGATCAAGAAGCGGCATCGGATCAACAAGATCCTCAATGTCAGCGACTACCACAAGGTCTTCAAGCCTTGGCGGACGCACCGGCGGCACAAGGTCATCGATCTCATCGGTGAACAGACCGGCCTCCTCTTCTGTAAGGTCTTCGTCATCCAGATCGTCATCCGTCAGATCATCGGCGGACAGAGCGTCGTCAGTACGGTCATCAGCGGGAAGTACGGTCAGATCCAGCGGTTCATCCTCATTTGGAACCTCGACCGGATCCTCTTCCGTAAGGTCATCCTACGGCAGCAGCCGTTCATCATCTTCGTCATCAACGATGTACTCAAGACCGGCAAGCAGTAGAAGTTCAAGCGGAACGACATCAGGAGGCTACTCATCAGGTAGTTCCAGCAGGAGTTCTTCTGGAAGCTACAGGTCTTCGGGATCTTCTTACAGGTCCTCATCCAGCAATGATTATTCATCCGGCTCGACGAGGAGCTCAAGCAGCTACTCCACAAGCAGAAGTTCAAGTTCATATTCTTCCGGCAGCTCAAGCCGTAGCAGCGGCTACTCCGGCGGCGGTTTCTCCGGCGGCGGATCATCCAGAAGCTCAGGAGGTTCGTACGGCGGTGGCGGCAGCTCCAGAAGCAGTGGCGGAAGAAGGTAACCATTAATAACAATTGAAATGAGAAAGGCAATATTCACTGCGCTTTTGTCATTGACCGCTGTAGCGGCCGGGGCGCAGACTATGTACGACGGGCTGACATTCAGCCAGAACAACTACTACGGAACGGCAAGGTCGATCGGTATGGGCAACGCGATGACAGCTGTCGGCGGCGACCTCGGGTCAATCGGTATCAATCCTGCGGGATCGGCCGTGGCGGGATACTCCCAGTTCACGATCACGCCGAATCTCACGCTCAGTTCGATGAACTCCTCCTACAGCGCCTACCCTGTCGGAGGAGTTGACAAGTTCGTCAATGAGCAGGGCAAGAACCTGACACGGTTCTCTTTGCCGAACTTCGGTGCCACGTTCAATTGGAACTTAGGGAACAGAAGCGGCCTTAAGTCCATCACTTACGGAATCGTCGTCAACGGAACGAACAATTTCACCGGCAAGATGCTGGCCGGAGGGGTGAACGACAAGACGAGTTACATCGGTGCGATGGCGGTCGGCGCTAACGGATTCCATTCGGGCTTTCTGAATGGTCGCCTCGACGGCAAGGGAAACAAAATTGACATTTGGGACAACGCCTATTACGAGAATGACGACCGGAATATGCCCGCCCCGTGGAATGCCATCGTAAATGCGCAGGCTGGAGCGATAGCAAACTACGGGAACTCTTCTGACCCCAACTACGCTTATCGTTACGTAGCCGCGACAGAAATGTGCAGGCCTGTCACCGAGCAAGAAGTCAATGATGGTTATTACACACTCGGCGAGGGGGAATACATCAAAGACGGCGTTGTCATGGACAAAGACGGGAACGGCATTTACAGCCTATCCCTCGGTGGTCCTCTGAATCAGGCTTACGGGCGCAAGGTAACCGGCAGCAAATACGACGCGCTTTTCAACGTCGGGTTCAATTTCAGCGAGACATTTTTCGTCGGAGTGAACCTCGGTGTCACATCTCTCAACTACAATTATGATGAGTATTTCAAAGAGGCCGCCGCAAATCCTGACAATTTCGAGATTGACTTTGGAGAAAAAGGAATAACTCGTTTCAGCGACTACCGTACACGTTACTCATACACGGCCGATGGAAGCGGAGTCTATGGAAAGTTCGGATTTCTGTGGAGACCGATTGACGGAATCCGCGTTGGAGCGGCCGTCCAGACACCGACAATCATGGAGATCAACGAGCGCTGGATACAGGACGTGAACTACACCGACGCATCCTTCAATGGCTCGGCCAAGACACCTGAGGGGGAATATTCCTACAGACTGCGCTCGCCTTACAGGCTCAACGCCGGAGCAGCGTTCACCTTCGCGGGGATGGCTCTTGTCAGCGCCGACTACGAGATGACGGACTACAGCACGATGAAGTTCATGAGCAAGGACGGAGGCTGGAGCAACGACACCTTCAGCAGCCTGAACGACCAGATCCGCAACTGCATGGGCGTGTCGCACATGGTCAGGATCGGCGCGGAATTCAAGCCGCTGCCGGAGATCGCCGTCCGCGCGGGCTACAACTTCACCACCACTCCTGAATATGTCTACGAAGGCAACAGCAAGACAAAGCTGAACGACAGGATCAACGCGTTCTCGGTTGGCCTCGGTTACTCATCAAACGGCTCGTTCTTCGCCGACATAGCGGCGAGGATGACGATGCTGGCCGATGAATATATCTCCCCTTACGCCGACTACCTGTCCGACCTTGCGTCACCGATGATCCTCAACAAGAGGGACATCTACAACGTCACGGCGACGATCGGCTGGAGATTCTAAAGATTTTTCAGATAAGAGATCGAGTCAGGGCCTTCGTTGAAGAGAAGATCCATGATCGATAGATTCGGCACGAAACCGTACTTTCCGGCAAAGACCTGAAAGTACGGTTTTTCCAGTCTCAGATCCCTTAGTATGTTGTCAGGGCGTTTGGGGTGGATCAGCTCACGATAGTCGGTTCCGTAACGGCCTGTTTCCACAGGAATCTCACGGGAGCGCGCGGGAACATATTCTTCAGTCATCCTCAGGTCGGCGCTGATGCCGATCTTGCGGAGGAAGTAGTTGAGGATCAGGACATTCATTTCGAAAAGTGTCGCGGGACGAGAGTCCAGAATCCCGAAGAGCTCGTCCTTGTAGTACTCAAAATAGGCCGAGGACTCATAGGCCGAAGCGATCGCCCTCTCGGTTCGGACCAGCCATGGGGTTGAATAGTCCACCTTGATCTCGGTTATGGGCAGCTCATGCGTACCACCTTCATGGACTATCGGGAAGTTGAGGCTCGCGGGGCCGTCGGCGGCATAGTACCGAAAACGATTCCGCCAGGACTGCTTCTGATAATGCTCGCATGCCTCCAGATAAACGACAGAAGGCTTCACCTTGTCCGGAGACAAGATGAAGTCTTTAGCTATCAATGCGAAATAGCTGATCGGCGGGAACCAGGCCACACTGAGCAGCAAGGCCGCCTCCTCAGTCCTATTCAAATTCTCCTTTCTCCCTGGAGTCGTTAGCCCTGATGATTCCACGCTTCGAGCTTCTGATGAAATTCAGGATGGTGTCACGCTCCTCGCTCTGAGGGAAGCCGGCCTCCACCTTGGCGCAGCCGTCGGTGATGTTGTAGCCGGAGAAATAGATCGTGTCGTAGATGTCCTTGATGTTGCGCACGACTTCGGAGGAGAAGCCACGGCGGCGGAGTCCGACAATGTTGACCCCGGAGTAGCAGATCGGGTCGCGTCCGCAAAGCACATAAGGAGGGATGTCCTTGTTGATCTTGGACATTCCGCCGACCATCGCGTGGCATCCGATCTTCGAGAACTGGTGCGCCTTGGATCCACCACCGAGGATAGCCCAGTCGTCCACAACGGTCTCGCCGGCGATGCCGACAAAGCTTACAAGGATGCAATGGCTGCCGACCTCACAGTCATGAGCCACGTGAACGTAGGACATCAGCAAGGTGTTGCTGCCGATCTTGGTCACGCACTTGCCGCTGGCCTTGGTGCCACGGTTGATCGTCACGCACTCGCGGATGGTCACGTTGTCGCCGATCTCCACGTAGGTTACCTCTCCCTCGTACTTAAGATCCTGAGGGATGGCTCCCACGACAGCCCCGGGAAATACCTGACAGTTCTTCCCCATCCTGACGTAGGAATATATCATCGCGTGAGGATGGATCTTGCAGCCGTCGCCGATCTCGACATCATCGTCGATGAAGGCGAACGGGCCGATCTCAATGTTGTCGCCAAGTTTAGCCTTCGGGCTGACTGACGCTAATGGTGAAATTTTGTTCATATCTTCAGTAATTATCAGCAAGATTTCTCACGGACGGCCACGGCAGCCCGTGTGTTGATGGTGTGTCCCGGCTTGAAGGCCGTAACCTTTGCCTTGAGGTAGCCTCCGGCAAGCCTGAGATCCCCGATCAGATCCAGAAGCTTGTGCCTTCCGCACTCGTTGGGGAAATGCAGCTGGAGATTGTTGAGGTACCCGTTGTCGTTGATGGACAGCTTCGGCACGTTGAACAAGGCCGACAGCCTTTCAACCTGCTCCGGCCGGACAGGATGCTCGACAATCACGATGGCGTTGTCCACGTCGCCGCCCTTGACAAGGTTGTTCTGGAAAAGATACTCAATCTCATGGAAGAAGACGAAAGTACGGCAAGGCCCTATCTGGGTCGCGTAGTCGGTAGACTCGTCCCAGTGGGCGGTCTGAACCCCAAGAACCCTTGAGCCGAAGTCCACGGTGATGTCCATGGACGGAGCGTCCGCCGGGGTTATCCGCACATAGGATCCGGTCTTCTCATCCTTGATCTCAATTTCCTCAGGAATCGTGACATACTGTCTATCAGCGTCCTGCTCCCTCAGGCCGTCACGGGAGATGGCCTCGACATAGTACCGGGCGCTGCCGTCCAGAATCGGCACCTCCACGTTGTCGATCTCGACAAGAGCATTGTCCACGCCCATACCCGTGAGCGCCGACATCAGATGCTCTATCGTGGAGACCGAAGCCTCCCCTTTGGAGATCGTGGTGCTTCTGGCTGTTGAAGAAACGTTCCCGGCGAGTGCCTCGACGAATGCGGATTCTCCCAGATCCACCCTGTGAAATACTATTCCTGTGTTCTCGGGAGCCGGTTTGAGAATCATTCTCGAGATTCTGCCGGTATGGAGTCCCTTTCCGTGGAACTCATATTCGCCCGCAAGGGTCTTTTGCTTATAAGAAGTCATAATCTATCTTTTGCAGACTGCGTAAAATACAACAGACTGCAAAGATAGCAATGAATTTTTGAATATTCAAGGATTCCTCCCGCACAATAGTAGCAAAAGGCTACTATTCCTCGCCCTGACGCTTGAAGACGGCGTAGCTGCGGAGGTAGTTCTTCAGAGGGAGGGCCGGGGAGCCGAGGAAGACCTGGCCGGACTTACGGATGTTGCCGATGACTCCGCACTGGGCGCCGATGGTGGTGTTGTCGGCGATGTTCAGATGCCCCGCTATGCCGACCTGACCTGCCAGTATGCAGTTCTTGCCGATCTTCGTGGAGCCGGCGATGCCACACTGGGCGGCCATCACGGTGTTGTCGCCGATCTGGACATTGTGGGCTATCTGGCAGAGGTTGTCGATCTTCACTCCGTTGCCGATGATGGTTGACTCCATCTCGGACTTGTCGATGGTGGTGCCGGCGCCGATCTCGACGTTGTCGCCGATGATCACATTGCCGATGTGTTCGATCTTCTCCCATGTACCGTCAGGAAGTGGCGCGTTGCCGAAACCGTCCGAACCGATCACAGCGTTGGCGTGGATGATCACGTTGTTCCCGATCACCATACCAGGGTAGATCACCACTCCAGGATAGATGATGCAGCGGGAGCCGATCACCGTGTTGTCACCGACGTAGACATTCTCGTAGATCTTCGTGTAGTCACCGACCTTGGCGTGATGTCCGACATAGGAATGGCTGCCGAGATAGACCTTTTTACCGAACTTGGTGGTCAGGAACCAGGAGGAACGGAATCCTCTGTGTCTCTTGTCAGTACGTTTCTGGGTAGAGACATATTTAAGAAGATCGGCCAGGGACTTGTAGGCGTCGTCAACCCTGACCAGTGTGGAAATGACCTTCTCTTTAGGCTCAAAGTCCTTGTTGACAAGCAGGATGCTCGCCTTGCAGGTATAGACGTATCTCTCGTACTTCGGGTTGGCGAAGAAACATAGTTGTCCAGGTTTTCCATGCTCTATCTTCGCGAATGATGTCACTGTGGCCTGCGGGTCGCCCTCAACGGTTCCTTTCAGCACCTGTGCTAATTGCTTTGCGGTAAATTCCATCTTTTACTGACAATTTTTAGTCTTCAAATTCTTAGGTAATCCTTAGTAACCTTCAAATAATAACCTGCATCATCTTAAGGAATCTTTTCGGTCTATATCTCTTTTCTCATCAGTCATGTGCCACCGGCACACTCCTTCTTCGAAAATAGATCTATCCTCGAAAATCTTCTCTTAATCTGAGGCAACTTATTTTTTTTCATGTTACTTAAAAAACAGCTTGGCAATCCTTGATTGTTTCACCAAAAAAAAATTTATCGATTACCAATCGGTCTGCAAAGAAAGCAATTTATTTTCATATTCACTAAATTATTCTTATCTTTGCAACGTTGTGAGAGATAGGGGACGAAAGCGTCTCCTATCTTTTGTGTTATCAAACAAGGGTTTTTATGGATAAGGAAAAGATAATCTCCAGCATCGGAAACGTCGTCGGCGAGCGTGGCTGCTTCATCGTGGATGTCTCGGTGAGCAGAGACAACGACATCGTCCTGACCATCGAGAAAGAGACGGGAGACATTGACCTTGAGGACTGTGTCAGCGTCAACGACGCGTTTCTCGCCATTTTCGACAAGGATGCCGAGGACTACTCCCTCACCGTCACGTCCGCAGGACTTGACCAGCCGTTCAAGGTTCCAAAGCAGTACGCCAAGGCGATAGGTTCGGCTGTGGAGGTGCAGCTCAAGGGAGGCAGGAAGATCACCGGGATCCTAACCGAGGCCGACGATGAGGGAATATCATTGCGCTACTCCCGGAAGGAAGCCGTGGAGGGGAAGAAAAAGAAGGTGATCGTGGAGCATGAGGACAGGTTCACCCATGAGGAGACCAACTCCGTTGTTCCGCACATAGTGTTCACGAAATAAAAGCAAAAGAGTATAGAAATGGAAAAGAAAGAAGAAATCACTCTCATTGACGCCTTCAAGGACTTCAAGGAAGAGAAGAACATCGACAGACCTGTGATGATGGGTGTCCTGAAGGACGTTTTCCTCACACAGATCGCGAAGACCTACGGCTCCGCGGACAACTTCGACGTCATCATCAATGTGGACAAGGGCGACTGCGAGATCTACCAGAACTTCGACGTGGTGGAGGAGGTCGAGAACCCCAACACCCAGATAACCCTGGACCAGATCAAGAAAGAGACCGGTGACGACGACTACGAGATCGGAGACGTGTACACGAAGAAACTCTCCCTCGCGTCATTCGGAAGAAGGGGTATCCTGAACATCAGGCAGAACCTCCAGGGCAGGATCATGGACATCGACAAGGCCAACATATTCAAGGCCTATTCCGACAAGGTCGGAGAGATCTTCTCCGGCGAGATCTACCAGACATGGTCAAAGGAGGTCATCATCCTCGACGACGACAACAACGAGCTGCACCTTCCTAAGGCCGAGCAGATTCCTGGCGAGAGATTCAAGAAGGGCGACACCATCCGCGCCATCATCAAGAGCGTGGAGATGAAGAACAACACCACTCCTTACATCACCCTTTCCAGAACATCCAACGAGTTCCTGGAGAAGCTTTTCGAGCATGAGGTTCCCGAGATATTCGACGGGCTCATCACCATCAAGAAGGTGGTCCGCGTTCCTGGCGAGCGCGCCAAGGTGGCTGTCGAGTCCTACGACGAGAGGATCGATCCGATCGGAGCGTGCATCGGCGTGAAGGGTTCCCGTATCATCGGCATCGTTCGCGAGCTCCGCAACGAGAACATCGACGTGCTCCAGTGGACCAACAACACACAGCTTCTCATCCAGAGAGCCCTCAATCCGGCAAGGGTATCCTCCATCGATCTCGGCAATTCCGAGGAAGACAAGATCAAGGTCTACATGCAGCCTGACGAGGTGAAGAAGGGTATCGGACGCGGCGGCTGCAACATCAAGCTCGCCGGCATGCTCGTGGGCAGGGAGATCGAAGTCTGGAGAGAGCTTCCGAAGGACGAGGCACAGGAAGAGGAGGACGTTCTTCTCAGCGAGTTCAGCAACGAGATCGACCAGTGGGTCATCGACCGCCTGGAGGCCATCGGCTGCGACACCGCCAAGAGCGTGCTCGCCTTCTCGCCTGAGGACATCGCCAAGAGGGCAGACCTCGAGGATGAGACCGTGGCGGAAGTGTTCCGGATCCTCAAGGCCGAATTTGAAGACTAGTCCGCCAGAAAGGACATATTATTAATTTAAAGGGGTTGAATATGGCAGAAATCAGACTAAATAAGATAATAAGAACATACAACATCGGACTTCAGAACCTTGTGGATTTTCTGATCAGCAAGGGTGTGGAAGTCGAAGCCAATCCGAACGCGAAGATCTCTGACGATCTTCTTCCGCAGATCGAAAAGCAGTTCGGAAAGGATCTTGAGCTTAAGCAGGCCTCCGAGAAGGTTGACATCAAACTCAACGAGATTCTCGAGAAGACCTCAAGGAGGCAGCAGGAAAACGCGAAGGAAGAAGAGGACGAGGAGCCTGTAAGAGAGACTGTCATCAAGACAACCATATTCACTCCGGTGGAGCAGAGGCAGGAGGCCGCGCAGGCACCTCAGCCTGAGGTCGCGCCTGAGCCAAAGGATGACGCGCTGCCGGAGCGGGAGACGGCTCCGTCACCGGAGCCTGAGACCAGGACTGCGGAGGAGGCTCCAGCCAAGGAGGCGGAGCCGGAAGTCCATCAGGAGCCGGAGCCTGTGAAGGAGGTTCCTGCAAAAATGGAAGAGAAAGCCGAGGCGGTGACCGAAAGCAAGCCGCTGCCAGAGACCACGAAGGTGGACACCGTCGTGAAGGAAGATGTCCCTGCGCCAACAACCCCGGCGGCAGGCAAGGATCAGCACAACGGTGAGAGACCGGATGTCAAGCATGAGAAGAAGCATGTTCCGGCTCAGGCTAAGCCTAAGGAGGAGCAGCAGGCCAAGGCAAAGCCTCAGGCTCCGGAAGAGAAGCCGTCTGACGACGACTCGACTCCAGGGCTTAAGGTCCTGGGCAAGATCGACCTGTCACAATTCGAGCCGAAGAAGGGAGGAAAGAAGAGAGAGCGGATCGCCAAGGGAAGCCAGAAGGTGGATGTCGCCAAGGAAGGCAAACAGGCTGACAACAGCTCAAAGAAGGACAAAGACAAGAACAAGAACGCCAAGCAGGGACAGGAGCAGGGCAAGGGCAACAAGAAACGCAACCGCGGCGCGGACCGTTTCAAGCCTGCCATGACCGAGGAGGAGCAGGAGGCGATGCAGAAAGAGATCCAGAAGCAGGTCAAAGAGACCTACGCCAGGATGAACGACAACAAGAAGAACAACTTCGGAGCCAAGTACAGAAAGGAGAAGAGGGAGCAGGCCGCCGCCAAGACACAGGAGGAGATGGCACAGGAGATGGCGGAGAAGAAGGTCCTCAAGGTCACCGAGTTCGTGACCGTGAACGACCTCGCCACACTCATGAACAACACTCCTGTCAACGAGGTCATCAAGGCTTGCATGGAGCTTGGTCTGATGGTGTCCATCAACCAGAGGCTTGACGCCGAGGCGCTTGTGCTTGTCGCCGAGCAGTTCGGCTACAAGGTCGAGTTCGTCACGGCTGACCTGACAGAGGAGATCGAGGGCAGCAGCGAACAGGTTGACCGTGAGGAGGATCTCGTCCCAAGGCCGCCGATCATCACGGTGATGGGTCACGTTGACCACGGTAAGACATCGTTGCTCGACTATATTCGTAAATCCAACGTGATCGCCGGAGAGGCCGGAGGTATCACGCAGCACATCGGTGCCTACAACGTGAAACTTCCTGACGGAAGGCGCATCACGTTCCTGGACACCCCTGGCCACGAGGCGTTCACCGCCATGCGAGCCCGTGGAGCCCAGCTGACCGACCTCGCCATCATCATCATCGCCGCCGATGACGCGGTGATGCCTCAGACAGTCGAGGCCATCAACCACGCCCAGGCCGCCGGTGTACCTATGGTGTTTGCCATCAACAAGATAGACAAACCGGGAGCTCAGCCCGAGAAGATCTACCAGCAGCTGGCGCAAATGAATATCCTCACGGAGGCGTGGGGTGGAAAATACCAGAGCCAGGAGATCTCCGCCAAGAAGGGACTCAACGTGGACAAGCTTCTTGAGAAGGTTCTCCTTGAGACTGACCTTCTTGATCTCAAGGCCAATCCTGACAAGAACGCCGTCGGAGCCGTGATCGAGTCCTCTCTGGACAAGGGCCGCGGCTATCTGGCCACCGTGCTTGTCCAGGACGGAACCCTCCACACAGGCGACATGATGCTGAGCGGATGCTACTACGGTCGTGTGAAGGCCATGTTCAACGAGAGAGGACAAAAGGTGAAGGAGGCCGGGCCATCTACGCCGGTTTCTGTTCTCGGCCTCAACGGAGCGCCGAGCGCAGGTGACAAGTTCAACGTCATGAGCGATGAGAAGGAGGCCAAGGCCATCGCCAACAAGCGTGAGCAGCTCATCAGGATCCAGGGTATCAAGACCCAGAAGCACATGACCCTCGAAGAGATCGGACGACGGATCGCGATCGGCAACTTCAAGGAGCTCAACGTCATCGTCAAGGGAGACGTGGACGGTTCCGTGGAGGCGCTGTCCGACTCGCTCATCAAGCTCTCCACCGAGCAGGTACGCGTGAATGTGATCCACAAGGCCGTGGGAGCCATCTCCGAGTCCGACGTGATCCTTGCGGAGGCTTCGGATGCCGTCATCATCGGATTCCAGGTACGTCCTTCCACGGACGCGAGGAAGATCGCGGACGAACAGGGCATCGAGATCCGTATCTATTCTGTCATCTACGACGCGATCAACGATGTGAAGGATGGTATCGAGGGCATGCTTGAGCCTATAAAGAAAGAGGAGATCACCGGAACCGCCGAGGTCAAGCAGACCTTCAAGATCTCCAAGGTCGGCACGATCGCCGGCTGTCTTGTCAGGGACGGAAAGATCTCAAAGACAGCGCAGTGCAGGCTCATCCGCGACGGAATCGTGGTCTACACCGGAGAACTCGCCTCGCTCAAGAGGGGCAAGGACGATGTCAAGGAGGTGTCAGCAGGCATGGAGTGCGGTATCGGCATCGAGAAGTTCAACGACCTCAAGGTCGGCGACAACATCGAGGCGTTCGTGATCACCGAGATCAAGCAGAAGCTTGACTGATCGGCGCGTCCGCGGAATCGGAATTGATGAATATGACAAAGGGACTGGCGGTCTGCCGGCCCCTTTGTTTTTTTAGCCCTCACGCCTCGACAGGCACCGCGGCATGTCCGGCGCCGCTATTCTATGAACTTGACTCCGTAAAGGAGGCGGTACAGCTTGACTGTACGGACAGCCTCGGCGACATCATGGACGCGGAGAATGTCTGCCCCGTTCTGCAGCGCGACGAAATCCGCCACCTGCGTAGCCGGCAAGACATCGGACGGCGTGACGCCCAAAGGTCTGAACAGAAAGCTCTTGCGGGAGAGACCCACAAGAATCTCCTTACCGAACTCCTCGAACACGGACATCTCGCGCAGCAGCTGCCAGTTCTGCTCCGCCGTCTTGGCGAAACCGAAACCGGGATCCAGGATCCAGTTCCTGACCCCATACCTGTCCGCCTCGGCGGCGATCCCCTCGAAAAACTCACGGACAGCCTCTGTGACATTGTCGTAGTCAGTAAGGCTCTGCATGTTCTTCGGAGTGCCGCGCGTGTGCATGGCGATGTACGGCAGGCCAAGCTGGCCGAGCGACTTCCACATCTCACCGCAGCCGCCGCTCACATCGTTCACGACGAACGGGCCGATGATGTCAAACGCCTTGCTGACGACCTCCGGGCGGAAAGTGTCGATGGATATCCTGACACCCGGATGCTCCGCCGCAAGGATACGCAGCGCCGGCTCAAGCCTGCTCCACTCCTCCTCCCCGCTGATGGAGTCCGATCCCGGACGGGTGGAGCATGCACCGAGGTCAAGGATGTCCGCTCCCGAATCAAGCATATTCAGAATCCTTCCGCGGAAGCCTTCCTCATCGAAAGTCCCGTCTGGACGGAGGTTGCGGCTGCCCGCGAAAAACGAGTCATCGGTGAGGTTGACAATGCCCATCACCTGGATATTTCTGTCTACAGAGCTTCCCATAATGGTTAAAATTTCAGCAAAATTAGACAAAAAATGAATATCTTTGCGCATAAAGAAAACAATCGCGCTATGTTGGTCGTTCTGGAAGGCTTGGACGGAGCCGGGAAATCAACGCAAGTCAAGAAGTTAAGGGCATATCTCGAAAAGATCTGCCCGGAGTTGGAGTACATCCACTTTCCAAGGTACGACGCACCCGTCTACGGAGATCTCATCAGCCGTTTCCTCCGGGGGGACTTCGGCTCAAACGAGGCGGTGCACCCGCAACTGGTGGCACTGCTGTTCGCCGAGGACAGGCACGGAGCGGCCCCTGCCATGAGGAAGGCTCTTTCGGAGGGCGGCACGGTGCTGCTCGACAGATACGTCTACTCAAACATCGCCTACCAATGCGCGAAACTGCCGGATCCGGACGAGAGAGAGCGCCTGAGGAATTGGATCATCGACACTGAATATGGCGATTTCGCCCTGCCGAAACCTGACCTGAACATATTCCTGGATGTTCCTATCTCGTTCATCGAGAGCAAGTTGGAGGAGTCACGCACAGGCAGTGACAGGGACTATCTCCACGGTTCGCAGGACATCCACGAGGCGGACATCGAATTCCAGCGGCAAGTCCAGGCCATCTACCGCCGGCAAGCCACGCTTGACCCGGATCTCATCAGGATCGACTGCTCGGACGAGTCGGGAGAGATGCTGCCGCCGGACGCGATATTCGCAAAGATCAAAGTAATTATTGACGAACACATCGAGAAAAAATGAAGAACGTTTACCTTTTCAGGCTGAGAAGGCTGTGCGCTTTCATCATAGGAGTGGTCTTCGTGATCGCTGGAATATTCAAGCTCCTTGATCCTGTCGGAGCCGGGCTGGTGATGGAAGGCTACCTCCGCTTCCTCCACATCACCTTCCTTCTTCCACTTGCAAAGGCAGGAGCCGTGGCCCTCGCCCTCCTGGAGGCGATTCTCGGGTCGGCCATGATCTGCGGAGTGTGGAGGAAACCGGTCGCCGTTATCACCACCGCCATGATTGTCTTCTTCACGGCGCTCACCCTCCTGCTCGCCATCTTCAATCCCGTCTCGCTGACGGACTGCGGATGCTTCGGGGAAGTGATTCATCTTACTAATTTCCAGACATTCCTGAAGAACCTTGTGCTGCTGGCTCTGGCGCTGACGGCATTCCTTCCGTTCAGGAATTTCGGCAAGAACAGGAAGCGGAAATATGTCTCCTTCGGCATCGTGACCGCCTCACTCATAGCATTCACGGTGTACTCGTTGAGCGCCATCCCGCTGGTGGACTACACTGCATTCACCCCTGGCAGCGAGCTGCTGGCCTCGGAGGATGATGACGACGGGAACGATGACGAGACAGGGTACTACAAATCTACGATAATCTACGAGAAGAACGGCCAGGAAGGAGCCTTTGATCTGGACAACCTCCCGGACTCGACCTGGACCTACGTCCGTACTGAGACCATATTCATCAACGGCACTGATGTCGAGGACAACGAGCCGGCGCTTTCCTTCTCTGACTCCTTGGGCAACTATCACGACAAGCTGGCGACCGTCGGCAACGTGCTGGCCGTTTCCGTCTATGACGCCGGGAGACTGAGCGGAGACCGGTGGACAAGGATCGCCGACGCCCTGGACGGAGCCAAGGCCGCCGGGTTCACTCCCCTGCTGCTGGTCTCCTCGTCCAAAGACCAGTTCGACAACCTGGCCGCGCTCACGCCCGAAATCCATTCCAGACTGCTTTCCTCAACCTACCACGCCGACAGAAAGACCCTTGTCAGCCTTAACCGTTCGAACGGCGGCGCGACGTGGTTCAGCGACGGCGAGCTGATCCGGAAATATTCCAATGGTAGAATCCCGTCCGGTGAGACGCTGAGCGGGAAGACCGTGGACGACCCGACCGAGGAAATGCTTCATTCCAGCACCAGGAAGCGCCTTCACTTCCAGGGCTTCATCCTCTATGTCTTCGCCATGCTGCTGATTCTATAGCCGTCTTGGGAAGCTTCGGACATAAATATTAAAATTATATTCATTATCTTTGTATTGAGAAGATAATAATCATAATATTGACATTTATGTTTGATACAGATTTCATATTCACGTCTCCAGACGAACTCACAAGGGCATTGGCGGAGAGACTGAAGAGAAGAAGACTGGAGAAAGGGATCACTAGAGAGGGACTGCAATCATTGACCGGAGTCCCGAAATCTACCATAGCGCGTTTTGAGACCACTTCAAAGATTTCTCTCGAATCCTTTGTCAGAATAGCTATGGCATTGGGCTATGTTGAGGAGATGGATAAACTATTCATGGAAGCGAAGTACAGCACCATGGAGGAGATGGAAACCATCAAAAGGAATATGAACAGAAAAAGAGGAGTGCGGAAGTCATGATCAAATTACCGGAATCACTTAATGTTTATTATCATGATATGCTTATCGGGACGTTGTCCATGACTCCCGGCAATCATAGATGTGCGTTCGAGTACAGCCAAAGCTGGCTAGCGGACGGTTTTTCCATTTCCCCTTTGGAATTGCCCTTGAAAAGCGGCCTTATGCTGCCGAAGACCGATTATTTCTACGGCAATTTCGGGATATTTGAAGACAGTATGCCTGACGGGTACGGCAACTACCTTCTAAACAGGATTCTGCAGAAATACGGAACATCCTTGATCGAGATGAATCCTGTTGAACGGCTGTCATTTGTCGGTGCGAAGGGAATGGGGGCGCTTACATATGTGCCGGAATATACCATCAACACCGCTAAAGGGACCTCCACTCTTGACCAGATGCAGAAAGACGCACTGGACGTATTGTCTGAAAAGGATTTCTCCAGCACCGAGATTCTCTACATAAACAGCGGAAACTCAGGAGGATGCCGTCCGAAATGCCTGTGGAAAGACGATGAAGGCTCATGGCTCGTCAAATTCAGGCATACTTACGATCCTGTTGACATCGGGCAGCGTGAATATGAGATCCTCCAGAAAGCCAAGGAGTGCGGCATAACTGTCCCCGACTGTAAATTATTCAATGGCAGATACCTTGGCACGAAACGATTCGACATCACTCCTGACGGGACAAGGCTTCACGTAGCGACGGCATCCGCACTTCTGTGCGAATCAATCCGTCAACCGATGATGGATTATCGCAGGTTGATCCGGTTCACTGCATATCTGACGCAAGACACATCACAAGCTCAAGAAATGTTCCGCAGAATGATCTTCAACTACGAGATCGGAAACAATGACGACCATGCGAAGAATTTCTCGTTCATTTTCGACGGAAAGAGATGGAACATCTCCCCTGCCTACGACCTTACCGAGTGCCGTGACGCCAACCACGGATTCCATTCATCGCTCGCCAACGGCAAGGAACATCCGACCCTGGAGGATTTCCTGATCATAGCCGTGGATGCCGGGTTGACCAAGAAGCAGGCTCTGAATATTATCGACCAGATCCGCGATATAGTCAATCCTTTATAATTGGTCACTTCGACAGGTTCGGTGACCGATCGATCTATCAGAAGCCGGTGTAGTTCCAAGGGGTTATGGAGCGGAGTTCCTCCTTCACTGACTCGCTGACATCCAAGCCATTGACGAAATCCTCGATGGTCCGCTCATCAATGGCGGCACCCGTTCTGGTGAGGTTCTTCAGAGTCTCGTACGGATTCGGGTAGTTCTCGCGGCGGAGGATAGTCTGGATGGCCTCGGCGACCACTGCCCAGTTACGGTGCAGGTCGGCGTCAATGGCCGGGCGGTTCAGGATCAGCTTGCCGAGTCCTTTCTTCAAAGATGCCAGGGCGATCAAACCGTGAGCCACAGGGACACCGATGTTGCGCTGGACGGTGGAGTCTGTCAGGTCTCTCTGCAACCTTGAGATCGGAAGCTTCATCGACAGGAACGTCAGCACGGCGTCAGCCATGCCGAGGTTGCCCTCGGCGTTCTCGAAATCGATAGGATTGACCTTGTGAGGCATGGCCGAGGAGCCGACCTCGTTCTTGGCGACCTGCTGATGGAAGTACTCCATCGAGATGTAGGTCCAGATGTCACGGCAGAGATCTATGAGGATCGTGTTGATGCGACGCAGGCAGTCAAAGATGGCGGCCAGGTTGTCATAGTGGTCAATCTGGGTGGTCGGGAAGGATCTCTTGAGTCCCAGGGAGGCCACGAAACCCTCGGCGAACGAAGGCCAGTCGATGTCCGGGAAGGCGACCTTGTGGGCGTTCATGTTGCCGGTAGCCCCTCCGAACTTGGCAGGCCAGGTAAGAAGGGAGAACTGCCTCAGCTGCTCCTCAAGACGGGCGACGAACACCTGGAACTCCTTGCCGAGCCTGGTCGGAGTGGCCGGCTGGCCGTGAGTCTTGGCGAGCATGGGGACATCCTTCCAGGCCTCGACATCGGCGGCAAGGATGGAGATTACCTCGTGGAGTGCGGGAAGATATTCATTCTCAAGGGCTTCCTTCAGCATCAGAGGCTGCGCGGTGTTGTTGATGTCCTGCGAGGTGAGGCCGAAATGGACGAACTCCTGCCAGCGGGATATTCCAAGAGTCTTGAAATTCTCCTTGATGAAATATTCAACGGCCTTGACATCGTGGTTGGTGATCTTCTCGATGTCCTTTACCTTCTGGGCGTCTTCCGGAGTCATCGCTTGATAGAGCCGGCGCAGGCTGGCGAACAGCTCCTCACGGGTCGCACCAGTGCCTTCGCCAAAGTCGGCGAGCTGTGGCAGAGGAATTTCGCACAGGGCGATGAAATATTCCACCTCCACGCGTACGCGGTCACGGATCAAGGCGAACTCGCTGAAATACTGCCTCAGCGCGGCGGTTTTGGCGGCATACCGACCATCGATCGGGGACACCGCCAGAAGAGAATGAAAATCCATATTCATTAAACAATTATTTTCCAACTATATAGACATCATCGCCAGGTTCGGCGAATCCGAAGCTCTCGCGGGCGAAACGCTCCAGTGAGTCACGGTTGGAGGTCAGACCGTGGATCTGGCTGTCCATCTCCTTGATCTCGGTGCTGTACCTCTCGATCTGTCTTTCCTGGCTGCGGATCTCGAATCCGGCCTTTACCCAGCGGACTATGTTGTTCTGGTTCACGAAACCTACCAGGACAACGAACAAGGTTGTGGCCACAATGGCATAGCGGATGAAGGAGCGTTTCTCGGCGTTCCTGCCATCTTTACCGGTGTCCCAGATGTCCTTGAATTTTCCCACGGCGAAAAGAGCTTTATTTGTACAAAAATAACTAAATTTGTGAAATAAACCGATTGTTGAAAACATTAATATCCAAAAAAAATGAAACCAACACTTCTTGTACTTGCGGCCGGAATGGGAAGCCGTTACGGCGGACTGAAGCAGATGGACGGACTCGGGCCGAACGGCGAGACCATCATTGACTACTCAATCTACGATGCCGTCAAGGCCGGTTTCGGCAAGGTTGTCTACATCGTCAGGGAGTATTTCCTCGAACAGTTCAAGCAGACCGTGAAGGAGAAATACAGCGGCGTGACCTGCCCTGACGGGACTCCGCTGGAGTTCGACTTCGTCATCCAGGAACTGAACAAGATACCGTCACGGTTCACCCTCAATCCAGAGAGGCAGAAGCCTTGGGGAACCGCCCACGCCGTGCTGATGGCAAAGGATGTCATCCACGAGCCGTTCGCCGTCATCAACGGTGACGACTACTACGGCAAGGAGTCCTTCCAGATCCTGGGCGACTGGCTAAGGGCCCACGAAGGCACAACCGGCACATGCAGCATCGTCGGCTTCGAGCTTGACAACACTCTCTCCGAATATGGCAAGGTCTCACGTGGCATCTGCTACTACGACAAGGATCTCCACCTCACGGGCGTGGCCGAGCACCTGAACATCGGGAAAGAGGCTGACGGCAAGGTCTATGGCGACAACTCCGTCAACGGACAGACCCACGTCGAGCTCGACGGCAAGGCCCTCTGCTCCATGAACATGTGGGGCTTCACCCCTGACTACTTCCAACTCAGCGAAGAGGTGTTCAGCAGCTTCCTTGAGCAGAACATCAACGAGTTGAAGAAGGAATATTTCATCCCTTACGCCGTTGACATCCTGATGAAGGAACGCGGCTACAAGTGCGAGGTTCTCTCCACGGACTCCCACTGGTTCGGCGTGACCTACAAGGAGGATCGCCCGGGCGTTGTTGCCAAGTTCCAGGAGCTTGTCGACAAGGGTGTCTACCCTACACCTCTCTGGAAGAAATAATGCCTTTCCTCAAGACACGAAAGGTCGAGAAGAACTACGACCTCTTCTCCGGCTGCGCCTGGTACACTCCGGGCGTGGCCGGTGTTTTCGCCATACTTGCCTGGTTTCTGGTCGGAATGATCATCGGTGGCCTTGTGAACCTCGGACTTCTGCTGTTCCTGCCGGGATTCCCGCTCTACTACAGCATGCTGATCGTCTACCCGGTGCAGTTCCTGCCTGTCCTGATGTATGTAAGGCTGAAGAGCATGCGCAACTCCACGTTCGACAGGGGCTACGCCCTGGACAGCAATCATTTCGGGTCGAAAGGAGGAGCGCTCACGGCTCTCCTCATGGCTTTCGGCACGGTGGCTCTGGCCATGATGCTGGAACCTTTGATGAGCGTGCTGCCTGACATGGATGAGAACCTGGTGAGGACATTGGAGACTCTCCTTGACGGTCCGCTGTGGGTCAGCCTTCTGAGCATGAGCGTGCTGGCTCCGGTTCTGGAGGAATGGATGTGCAGAGGAGTCGTGCTGAGAGGTCTTTTGAACTATTCCCGCAAGGGTGAGCCGGGAGAGGACGGAAGCAGGAGAGGCATGAACCCGGCTCTCGCCATCGCCATCTCGGCCATCTTCTTCGCCACGATCCACGGTAATCTCTGGCAGGGGATCTCGGCGTTCATTCTCGGAAGTTTCTTCGGCTACGCCTACTACAAGACCGGCTCGCTGAAGCTCACGATGCTGATGCACTGCGTCAACAACACGGTCTCCGTGCTGTCCTCCAAACTGCCGGCGTTCAGGGATCTGGGAGCCGACGCAAGCCTTCTGGACATCATCCCGATGAAAGTCTACGCGGGCATATTCATTGTCAGCGCCGCTGTCCTGTTCCTGGCTGTCAGGTACTTGTCAAGAATCAAGGCTGACTCGCCGCAGGGATCCTGCGATGTGGTTCCGAGCGCCGACGACCTGACCCATGGAGAAAATCTATGACGATCCGGACGCCGGAGCCGTAACAATCCGGAAAAACGTTCGCTCCCGCAGGGTGACACTCCGTGTGAATCCCCGCAGGGGCGTTACTGTCACTGTACCCTACTTCGTTCCGTACAAGGCCGGACTGGAATTCTTCCTGGCAAAAAAAGACTGGGTCCTGAAAGTCCAGGCACGGCAGCGCGAGCGGATCGGAGCCGGGCATATTCCTACTCCTGAGGAGATAGAGGAGCTTCGCAGGGTGGCGAAAGAAGTACTCCCGAAGCGTTTGCGGGAACTCGCGGAAAGATATTCATTTGAATATAATTCCGTCCGCATCAAGCACAACTCCTCGAACTGGGGAAGCTGCTCGCGCAAAGGCAACATCAACTTGAACCTCAACCTCGTGCGCCTCCCGGACGAGCTGCGGGACTACGTCCTCCTCCACGAGCTCTGCCACCTCCGCCACCCAGACCACGGCCCGCGGTTCCACGCCCTCCTCGAATCCCTCTGCCCCGGCCACCTCGCCAAACAACGGGCTCTGCGCGGCTATCGGCTGTACTGATGAAGGATGTGATTTCTGGCTAAAATTATTCCTGACAAGAGTCAAGACTGTGTTTTATCTTTACGCATCTTCTTATAAATCACAGTTGACAAGATTGCAGAAATAAAGGCTAAAGCCAAAAGTACCTTTACATCATAAACGACATAAAGCACAAAACTAACTATCGAAATTATCAAACAGATATAACAGACAAATCTCATAGCAAATCTTTCAAATAATTTCCAGCAACGTAACCATGACCATTATAAAGGCCTAGAAACTTGACTCTTGTTTCGAACATTTCTACGGAGTCAGTGACATTACTTTCTAAAAATAAGGAAAAAATCTGAATTGTCAAAAACAGTCACTGGAGGTGTGAAGTTGTTTTGGGGGAACTGCGGAATATTTTGTATTTTTGTGAGTTTAATACTGACAGAACAATGGAAGAAGCGAAAAATCCAACGGCCGAGGAGCCGAAAAGACTCAACTTTCTTGAGGAGATAATAGAGGACGACCTGAAGTCCGGAAGAGTTAAGAGCGTGATGACACGTTTCCCTCCGGAGCCTAACGGGTACCTCCATCTCGGACACGCGAAGAGCATCTGCATCAACTTCGGGCTCGCCCAGAAGTACGGCGGAAAGACCAACCTCCGCTTTGACGACACCAACCCGACCAAGGAGGACACTGAATATGTCGATTCGATCAAGGAGGACATCCAGTGGCTCGGCTTCCAGTGGGACAAGGAACTTTACGCTTCCGACTATTTCGACCAGCTTTACGCCTGGGCCGAGCAGATGATCGAGCGCGGTCAGGCCTACGTGGACGACCAGACACAGGAGGAGATCAGCAAGGGACGCGGCACCGTGGACAAGCCGGGAACCGAGAGCCCTTACAGAAACCGTTCAGTAGAGGAGAACCTCCAGCTGTTCAGGGATATGAAGGCCGGCAAATACGCTGACGGAGAGAAGGTTCTCCGCGCGAAGATCGACATGGCCTCCCCGAACATGATGTTCCGCGATCCGATTCTCTACAGGATCAAGCACGCATCGCATCACCGCACGGGCGACAAGTGGTGCATCTACCCGATGTACGACTTCACCCACGGCCAGTGCGACTCAATAGAGCACATCACCCACTCGATCTGCACTCTTGAGTTCGATGTCCACAGACCTCTGTACGACTGGTTCATCAAGACCCTTGAGATCTGGCCGAGCCATCAGTACGAGTTCGCCAGACTGAACCTCACCTACACCCTGATGAGCAAGAGAAAGCTTCTGGAACTCGTCCAGAAAGGCCTTGTCTCCGGATGGGACGATCCACGTATGCCTACTCTCTGCGGAGTTCGCCGCCGTGGCTACACCGCCGAGGCCCTCAAGATGTTCTGCGAGAAGATCGGAGTCTCAAAGCGTGACCAGATGATGGATATCCAGCTTTTGGAATGGTGTGTGCGCCAGGATCTTAACGCAAGGGCCAACAGGTATATGGTCGTTCAGAAACCTTTGAAGGTCACCCTCACCAACTGGGAGCCGGGCAAGGTGGAGTGGTTCGACTGCCCTCTCAACCCTGCCGAGCCGGAGGGAGCCACCCGCAAGGTTCCGTTCACGGGAGAGTTCTACATCGAGCGCGACGACTTTATGGAGGACGCTCCGAAGAAGTTCTTCCGCCTCAAACCAGACGGCGAGGTTCGTCTGAAATACACCTACATCATCAAGTGCGAGGAGGTCGTCAAGGATGCCGATGGCAACGTTGTCGAGCTGAGGTGCACCTACGACCCTACCACGAAGCCGGGAGGAGGCGAATGGCGCTCTGTCAAAGGCACGATCCATTGGGTTTCAACTGAATATGCCAAAGAGATCGAGATCCGCAACTACGACCGTCTCTTCGTCAAGGAGGACATGAACTCCATCCCTGAGGACAAGGACTACAAGGACTTCCTCAACCCTGAGTCACTCACCATCGCCAAGGGTTACGCCGAGCCTGCCCTCCTTGAGGACAACTCCGGAATCGCCGTCCAGTTCGAGCGCACCGGCTACTACTACAAGGATCCGGACAGCACCGCCGACAAGGTGATATTCAACAAGACTACAGCCCTGAAGGACTCCTACAAGCCTGAATAACAGAGGTGGTTATGCACCTGCCCCTTTTCATAGCCCGACGGTACCTGTTCGCGAAGAAGTCACACAACGTGATCAACATAATCTCCGCGATCAGTGCCGTCGGTATGGCTATAGGGACGGCTGCCCTGATCATCATCCTTTCAATCTACAACGGCTTCGACGAACTTGTCAAATCGACACTCAGCAACGTGGAGCCGGACATTCTCATCACCCCCGCCAAAGGCAAGGTCTTCATCCCCGAAGGCGAGGCGTTCGACCGGATCAAGGCGAATCCGATGATCGGTGAATATGACCTCATCCTTCAGGAGAATGTGTTCGTGGACTATGACGGGCATCAGGGAATAGCCAAGGCCAAGGGCGTGGACAGCGCTTTCGAGGCGGAATCTCCTCTTGCGGAACACATCACCAACGGAGAGTTTTCCCTGCACAAAGGCCAGCTGCCGCAGATGGTTGTCGGCGCGGGCCTGGCATACAAGATGGGCATGAACCCGGCCTTCCTCGCCTCCGCGGAATTATATTTCCCGATCAGGGACAGGAATTTCTCGCTCGCGAACCCGGCGGCCTCGATTGAAACCGTGCGGATGCGCCCTTCAGGAATATTCTCGGTCAACCAGCAGATTGACGATGATCTGATGATCGTGCCGATCGAGGAGATGAGAAAGCTGCTTGGCTATGAGGAAGAGGTCTCAGGAGTGGAGATTCGCCTGGCCGAAGGCTCCACGGCGAAAGACATCCGTTCCGCGATCAAGCATATTCAGAAAGAATTAGGCCCTGAATTCAAGGTTTTGGACCGCTTCCGCCAGAATCCGTCGCTCTACAAGATGATGCGCTACGAGAAGGCGGCGATATTCCTGATCCTCATTTTCGTCATCATCATCATCGCCCTGAACATCTTCGGCAGCATCACGATGCTGATCATCGAGAAGAAGGATGACATCGAGACCTACCGCAGCCTCGGGGCCACCGACCAGATGCTCCGCCGCACCTTCACTCTGGAAGGCTGGCTGATCTCCCTTCTCGGTCTCGCCGCCGGTCTTGTCATCGGCATCGGTTTCTCCCTCGCCCAGCAGCACTTCGGCTTCATCAAGATGCCCGGCAGCTTCCTCGTGAACGCCTACCCCGTAATCCTCCAGTGGCAGGACGTCCTCGCCACCATCGCCGGTGTAGCCCTCATCGGCTACATCATCGCCCTCCTCCCCGTCCGCCGCAACATCCGGTAGATTTCCTCACGGGACAGCAGGGACATTCGGGAAGGAATGCTTATCTTCGCAACAATTAGAAGCTGTTTTGAATTGTTTGTTTGAAGGTTTGAGAGTGAAAAACTTCAGTTTCGACCGCTTCTTCCAAGGAAGATAGCGGTGCTATCTGACTGAAGAAGCGGGAAGAAAATGAAGATTTTTCACCTCAAAGAACATTTCAAACAATTCAAAACAGCTTCTTAACTAATCACATTATGATAATACCTGACTGGGCCAAGGAGCTGAACTGCTCCATAACCGTCTGTGACAAGGACGGAGTGATTATCTATCAGAACGATCCTGCCGTGAGACAGTACGAGAAGCATGGCAGCCTGATCGGAAAGAACCTTTTCGGCTGCCACGGTGAACGTTCCGCAGGCATAATCCGTCACCTGCTGGAGACGGGCGGCACGAACTGCTACACCATCGAGAAGCAAGGTGTACACAAATTCATCTTCCAGAGCGCCTGGAAGGAAGACGGCGAGGTGAAGGGGCTATGCGAGATCTCCATCATCACTCCATCGGAGATGCCTCACTACGTCAGGGAATAAAGGATTTGAATATGAACCGGCAGGCCGCGAGGATGAGCATCGGGCCGAGGCCGGAGTAGAAGGATGCGATGAATTCAGCGGGGAGTCCGGGTATGAACTTCAGGCTGACGCCAAGGCATGCCATGCCCACAATCAGAATCCATCCGCCGGGTGGGAATGTCTGCCAGGGAGTCGTATTCCGCGGCAGTCCGGCGATGCGCGCCGAGTACTTGTTCACGGCTTTGCGGAACATGAGGTAGAAGCACATCAGCACAAAGGCCGTGATGAGCAGCAGCCACCAGAGCCTTTCCGTAGGCATTGTCAAGTACGCCTGGATGCCTTTGACGGCGATGACAACCCCCGGCGCTCCCCAAAGGAGGGCGGCGATGTAATAGAGGATTTTCTTGTTCATACCTGATAGTTTATCTTGCGGCTATCTGTCTGACATTCACCACGGCTTAAGGTTGACAGTCTGGTAGAATGCCTGGGCTTCCCTCACCAGGGAGTCCGCCGGTGTCTCCTTCGGCGTCTCGGTGTGGCTCCACGGTCCGGTCTCCCTCACGTCGAACTGCCGGATGCGGCGAACCGGCGAGAGGACGGTCAGCACATCATCACTGTAGTAGCCCAGATCCTGGTAGGTGGCCATGAACGCCCGCTGGTTGTAGTCCGGCGCGAGGATGTCCCGGCCGTAGAACTTCGAGTCATAGGAGAAGTGCAACAGGGAGAAGATGGTCGGCATCAGGTCAATCTGGGAGCAAAGCTTCTCCACCCTCCGAGGCTGGATGAAGCCCGGGGAATAGACGATCGCCGGTATGTGGTACTTGTCCACCGGGATGCTGGTCTTGCCGGCGCTGGAGGCGCAGTGGTCGGCCACGACGATAAACACGGTGTTGCCGAACCACGGTCTGCGCGAGGCCTCGGCGAGGAACTGGCCGATGGCGAAATCGGTGTACTTCACGGCGGCGGAGCGCGACTTCATCTCACCGTCGTAGGTGATCTTCCCTTCCGGGAATGTGTACGGACGATGATTGCTGATTGTGAATATGATGGCATGGAACGGAGTCCCGCTCTCGGCCTTCTTGTCGAACTCCTTCAAGGCCACCCTGTACGAATCCTCGTCGCAGGTCCCCCAGATGTTGCTGAACGTTATGTCCTCCTTCGGATAACAGTACTTGTCGATGATCTCGAAGCCGTTGCCGGAGAAGTAGGCGCGCATGTTGTCGAAATAGCTGTCGCCGCCGTAGATGAACGAGGTCGTGTAGCCGTTCTCCCTCAGCACGGTGCCGGTGGAGAAAAGTCCGGCGTTGTCCGGCCTTTTGATAAGGCTTTCGCCGGCGCTCGGCGGAATGCAGAGGGTCAGGGCCTCAAGGCCGCGGACGGATCGGTTGCCGGCGGCGTAGAGGTTGTCGAAGACAAGGCTCTTTTCAATGAGCGTGTCCAGATTCGGAGTGATGCCGTCCTCATTGCCATAGGCGGCGAGGAAATCGGCGCTCAGGCTCTCGACGGTGATCATCACGATGTTCTTCCTGACAGGCGGAACGGAGTCCCTTATCATCCGCACGGCGGCATCGGCCGGCTGGTCTGCCTGCCGGACCGCGGAGCCTGCCTCCTCACAGACAGGAACCTGGCCGCAAAGCGCGAGTTTGAGTCCCTGCGCCTCATCCTCGGGAAGCATCTGATAGAACCTGTCATATTCAAGAGTGCTGCTGCTGTAGGCCTCAAGGAAATTCCAGCATCCGTTGCACTGCAACTCGGTCGCGTAGTTATTGGAGCTCTGGAGGTTACGGTAGCTGAAACGCAGCCAGAAGAAGCTTCCGGCGAACAGCACCGCATAGATGACGAATGTCGCCAGGAACGGAACGGCTCCCCCGTTGCCGGACTCGCTGAAATCCTTCCGACGGAACAGCCGCCAACAGATCAGCACCGCCACAAGAAAGACCCCGAGGAACATCGGCACGATAGGATATGATTCCATGATGTTCCCGATCACCTCGTTCGTGTAGACCAGATAGTCAACCGCTATGAAGTTGTACCTCACGCCGAACTCGTTCCAGAAGACACACTCAGAGATGGCGTTCACTATCATCAGGAATATGTACAGCCCCATAGTGAACAGCAGTCCGGCCTTGCACCAACCCTTCCTGATGTTCGGGATGAACAGCCTCAGGCAGAACGCGCCGAGAAGCAGGAGGGAGAGCAGACGGGCTATCGTCGGAACGACGGAACCATATTCAGTGAATATGTTGGATGGCAGCAATGAGTAGACCGCGAAGGCGAGCAGGGCGGCTCCGATAATGTAGCAGAGCGGCTTTTTGTACTTGGCGTCGTTCAGCGTGGCCTGCACCACCATCGCCGGTGCGAGCGCGAGCAGGGAGAACGCCACATCATTGACAAAGCCTAACAGAAAGATCTTAAGCCATTCCAGCGCCGTGAATCCGATTACGGTAGGCGGAGTGAACAGCAGCAATATTCTTGTGATGAAGCCAAGCGCCACGGAAAAGGTGATGAAGACCGGCGCGAAGTACCTGAACCAGTCGTGGACTTTTCTGGTCTTGTCATAGTTTCTTAAGCAATTTCTGTCCATAAGGAGAAATGATTGATGTTTATCAGCTGCGAAGATAAGAATTTCCGACGATTATTGCTAACTTTGTGTAATTATGCGTAAATCATTCTTTTTGATGAAAAGACATTTATTCTGCGCCGTCGCGGCGGCGATTCTTTTTGCTGTCCTCCCTCTGGAGGCACAGATCCGTGGATTCCGTCAGGAAAAACTGAAGGAATGGGAATTCAGCAAGGACGGCTCCAATTGGGAGACCGTGGCCGTGCCGCATTCCTACAACGCCGAGGACGGCCATTCTCCTTACTACTACCGGGGCAAGGCGACCTATCGTTGTGATTTGAGGATCACGGACATTAAAAAGACCCATTACCTCTTTTTCGAGGGTGCGGCCCAGGCCGCGGTCGTCAAGGTCAACGGCGAGCAGGTGGCCATCCACAAAGGAGGCTATACCCCTTTCTCCGTGAACATCACCGAGGCCCTGACGAAGGGTGTCAACCGTCTTGAGGTGATCTGCGACAACACCGAGGATGTCCAGATGGCTCCCGTCACTTCGGATTTCAACAAGAACGGCGGCCTGCACAACCCTGTGTGGCTCCTCGTGATGGAGGATGTGTACCTGACTCCCGAGGACTACGGCATGTACAGGATCCGCTGCGAGATTCCGGAGGTCACCAAGAAGAAGGTCGTCACCAATGTCAGGACCAAGATCGTCAACTCCGGCAACAGGGACGCCAACATCCTTGTCAGGGTGCAGCTCCTTGAGTCCAACGGCCAGCTCGCCTATCAGGCCGACAGGGAAATCCCCGTGGGAGCTTTCTCTGAATACGACTTCGACCATGAGTTCCTCCTTTCGGGGGTTCATCTTTGGGACGGTGTCAAGGATCCTTATCTCTATACACTCAGAGTGGAGCTATTCAAGGGCAAGAGAATGATGGACATCGCCGAGACAAAAATCGGCTACCGCTCGATAGAGATGGATCCGGAGAGAGGCTTCCTTCTCAACGGCCGTCCGTACAGGCTCCGCGGAGTGGCCATGCATCAGGACACCGACGGAAAGGCCTCAGCCTTGACCCAGGCCGACTACAGGCGTGACTACCGCATCGTGAAGGAGCTGGGCGCCAATTTCCTCCGCCTGGCCCACTATCCTCACAACGACTTCGCTTTCCAGCAGTGCGACTCTCTCGGCATCATCGTCCAGACAGAGGTGCCTTGGGTGAATGTGTGCGGGGAGAATGCCCCTCAGTCCTATTTCAACAATATCCATCACCAGATGAAGGAGATGGTGAACAACCTGTACAACCACCCTTCCATCGCATTCTGGGGGATGTGGAACGAGCTGGACACCTGGGGCAACAACAGTGATCTCCAGGGCGCTTTCGACGCGGAGAGAGTGGCCCGCGAGACGAAAAGGCTTTACGAGTACACCAAGAGCCTTGACCCTGACCGTTATGTCGGCTTCACGGACTGCTCAAGGCTGGCTCGCGACGGCTACCCTTACCTCAAGGGCGACTTCTGCTCGCAGAACATCTACTATGGCTGGTACTGGACTCCGAATGATTTCAGCGGGCTGACCACCTCCTTGAAGAAAGTCCGTGAGCTGAGACCGGACTGCCCGATCAATCTTTCTGAATATGGTGTCGGAATCAATCCTTTCTGCCATGTGTGGAACCAGGCGGACGCGGTCCGCGACAAGGAGGACGACTCCAGACATTATGAGGAATATGGCAACCGCTTCCACGAGTCCTACGTCCGCCAGATAAAGGCCATGCCTTGGCTGAACTTCACCTCCGTCTGGGTGCTGTTCGACTTCCCGGTGGCCAACCGCCAGGAAGGCTACATGGATTCGGAGGACGGTGTCAAGTTTGTAAGGAACAACGACCGCAAGTATATGAACGACAAGGGACTGGTGACCCGTGACCGCCAGACGAGAAAAGATGTCTTCTACCTCTACAAGTCCCTGTGGAACAAGGACGAGACCACGGTACACATCACATCGCGCCGCCTTAAGTCCTTCCCTGCCGGACAGGATCTCCGCATCAAGGTCTACAGCAACGCAAAGTACCTGACCCTTTACCAGAACGGCCGGCTTATTGATCGCATGGTCAGTTCAGAGGAATCCTCCGGTGTGGTCTGGACCTTCCCCGCCGTCCGCCTGAAGACCGACGAGGACACCTTCAAGGTGGTCGCCAACGACGGCACCACCGACCAGATCGTCCTCCGGAAATCCAGATAGACTCCAAGCCGCTCATGCGCCCTTTTATACCTGCCCCTCCGGCACCATAAAAGGGTTGTTCGTAACAGACATCTTCCAAGAGTTTGCCGACGGGAAGAAACCGTATGATAAAAAAAGTTTCCTTTCCGGGAGCCGATGATGCAAGAAATGCGTATCAATAGGATTTATATAGGCAGAGACCTATAATACTATTGAATCATGAGCACCAGACATTTATTCCTTCCGTTTCTGATCGCGCTGGCAGGAATTGTCTCCTGCAATCAATGGCTCCCTGACGATCAGCAGGTGACCACGCGCGGCTATGTGACCGTAGACAAACAGCACTACTGCAACCTGACCAATGTCAAGGGAAAAGATTTCGAGGGAAACCAGAAATGGGTATTCTATGACGGGAACGACATTCGCGTCAAGATGTCCGGATGGCGCTGCCGCTGCGGCGCACCAGGCCACATCAGCTTCAACGTTTCCTTGGTGGAACTCGACCTTCCTGGAGTCGCCACAATGTACATCCCTCTGGAGCGCACCGAAGGGGATCATTATGTGAGCGGCAACAAGTCAGTAACCGGAGCCCATCTCAACCACTATCATGTGTCGAAGGACGGCCGCTTTCTGGAGTTCGACCTATCGATCACCCTGTACCGTGAGACAAAGGGGGACATCCGTATCTTCTATTTCGGCCCGATCCTATGACACTCCCTCAGAGGCCTCACTGACATATGCCGGACGAGCCGGCAAAAAGAATGGCGAAAAGAAGGTGGCCAAGTTTTTTTTAACCTGGCCACCTTCTTTTTTTTGTCATATAAGCGGAACTACCTTGAAATCTTCATGTTGCCGACATTGAATCCCCATCCGCCACCTCGGGCATGGGTAACGTTTCCGGCCGTGTTTCAACTTACTCGACATTCAGAGTGCCAACAACCAGACCCAAGGTCTTCAATGCGACACTTCCGCACCTTTCCGTCGCCCGGGATCACAGCAGAAGACCCTTCCGTGAGCAGAACGCGCCGTTTCGCTCACAAGACCGACTCGGAAGGCCCTTTCGTGAGCAGAACACGCCGTCTCGCTCACGAGACAACCTCGGAAGACCCTCCCGTGAGCAGAACGCGCCGTTTCGCTCACGAGACAACCTCGGAAGACCCTCCCGTGAGCAGAACACGCCGTTCCGCTCACGAGACAACCTTGGCAGACCCTTTCGTGAGCAGAACGCGCCGTTTCGCTCACGAGACAACCTCGGAAGGCCACTCCGTGAGCAGAACGCGCCGTCTCGCTCACGAGACAACCTCGGAAGACCCTCCCGTGAGCAGAATGCGGCTTTTCGCTCACGAGACAACCTTGGAAGACACAGACAAGCCTTTCCTGTACCAATCCTATCTCCTGGCCACTTTGGTACACCAGACAAGCCCCTCCTGTACCAAAAACTCTCACACAGTCTCTTTAGGATTACTTTTTTTTCTTAGAATCTGTTTTGAATTGTTTGTTTGAAGGTTAAGAGCAATCTCTTCCCCTGCTGCTCACCTCGGCAATCCGGACAAGTTCGATTGCCCTCAGCTCGGGCGCCGGGTTGAGAGTGAAACACTTCAGTTTCGACCGCTTCTTCCAAGGAAGATAACGGTGCTGTCTGACTGAAGAAGCGGGATGAAACTGAAGATTTTTTCACCTCAAAGAACATTCCAAACAATTCAGAACAGCTTCTTAATCCAGCACTGAAAAGAGACGGTGACTGAAAGTCTCTTCTTAATCCAGCACCGAAAAGAGACGGTGGCTGAAAGTCTCTTCTTAATCCAACACCGAAAAGAGATGGTGGCTGAAAGTCTCCTCTTAGCCACCATCTCTTACTCTGAAATCCGGAACTACCTTGTAATCTTCATGTTGCCGACATAGAGTCCCCACTCGCCGTCCTGTACGATCGGAACCGGGACACCGTCAAGGTTGTTCTCGTAGTGAGGAGCCTTGAGGTAGGTGTGGGAGTGGCCGCCTACGACGAGATCCACGTTGCGGGTGCGGCGGACAAGCATCTGATCCAGATACGGCTCGTTCTCGAAACCGATGTGGGTGAGGGCGATCACAAGGTCGCACTTCTTCTCGGTCTTCAGGTACTCGGCCCACTTGTTGACCACCTCGGAGTTCTCATAGCCCGGGATCATGTCGGAGACCTCCTTAGAGACAAGTATGGTGATGTCCGGCATAAGGCCGATGATGCCGATCCTCATTCCGGCCTTTCTCAGAATGGTGTACGGCTTGACATACTGAGACAGAGACACTTTCGAGAAATCATAGTTGGCGCAGACCACAGGACACTTGATCTTGGCAAGTCGGCGCGCGAGCTCATCCACACCGTTGTCGAACTCATGGTTGCCCAAAGTCACGCAATCGTACTTCATCGCGTTGATCAGATCGATCTCGATGTCGCCTCCGAGCACGGAGAAATAGGACGTGCCCTGATCGAAGTCGCCGGCATGGAGGAGCAGCACGTTCCTCTTTCCGTCAGCCTTCACGACACTGTCGCGGTAGGCGGCGCGCTCGATCACTCCGCCCATACCCTCATGCTCGCCTGAGCGCTCCGGCTCAAGATGGCTGTGGGTGTCATTGACGTGGAGTATGGTAAGTCTCTTCTGGGCCGCGGCGTCGATGTTAGCGATGGCCGCGAGCAGGCATATTCCTAAAATAAAACGTCTCATTTGCTGTCCCCCTCCTCAAGGATTGTGATCCAGTTCTGGTTCTGGTACTCGATAGGCTTCCCGGCGGCGGTGAGGCCCTGCACATAGGCGAGCATCGTGTCGTAGAGGTAGCCGTTGCACATTATGACCTCCTCGGCGTTCCTGGCCACCTTGTAGCCGTCGCCGCCGTCCAGGAGGAAGTTGAGTGTCGCCACTCCGTAGAGCCTGTCATCGTCCAGCGGCTCGCCGCCGATGGTGGCCGAGACAATCTTGCCGTTTCTGGCCACGACCTTCACGCCACCGACGATCTGGAACGTGGAAGCCGCCATCTGGTCCAGCAGCGCGCGCACGTCACGTCCGCGCAAAGCCACATAGCAGAGGTTGTTACGGAACGGGAACATCGACATAATGTCGTCATAGAGAACCTCTCCCGCCGGCATGTCGATCCTGACACCGCCTCTGTTGGCGATACCGATGTCCACCCTCTTGCCGGTGCTGTCGGCGGTCGCGCGAATCAGCTCGTCAATGTACCAGTCATAGATCTCGCACTCCGGATAGGTGCGCACCATCTCACGTGTAGAATGTCCGATGACGGTCTTGACCTTGGCCATCGCAGGCTGGGCGTCAAGCATTATCCGGGCCACATTCTTCACAGTCCCTTTGCGGAACTTCCTGCCGTTCGGCGCATAGTAGGTACATCCTTTTACCGTACCCATCGCTTCCTCAACGTTCGATGCGTTGGAAGCCACGACACCTGTGCGGTGGCCGTCAACCGGATCCGTCGTCCAGGTGATTGTCCGCTCCTGCGCGCAAAGGCAAAGCCCTCCCGCCAGGAACATGATCATAATTAGTGTTTTCCTCATAAGTGAATATTAAAATGGTTAATAAAGTGGCACATTATCGCGGCGGCCTGCGGCGCGCCTTGTAAGAAACTAAAACTATTTCATCCTCAACCACTTCCACAGATCCTTGAATGTCGATTTCTTGCCGAACATCAGGATTCCCACCTTGTAGATCTTGGCGGAGAGCCAGGCGCAGCCGAAGAAAGTCACAAGGAGCAGGACGATCGAGACCACAAGCTGCCACATCGGAACCCCGTAAGGGATCCTGGCCAGCATCACGATCGGCGAGGTGAACGGAATCATCGAACCCCACACAACCACTCCGCTGTCAGGGTTCTGGAACGCCATCAGGATGATGAAATAAGCGATCATCAACGGGATGGTCAGAGGCATCTGAAGCTGCTGCGAGTCGCCTTCATTCTCGACGGCGGAACCCACGGCGGCAAACATCGACGCATAGAGCAGGTAGCCGAGGATGAAGTAGATAAGGAATGAGACTATCAGTTTCACCCAAGGAATGTTCACGAGCGTGCCGATGATGACGCTCATCTCGTCAGGCTCGCCGGCCACGGCTGCGGTCAAGTCGGCGGCCGCTCCCAGGGTGGCGGTTGTCCCGCCAAGTGCCTGCATCTGATCCGGAGAGACACCCATCGTCTGGGCCATCATCTCAGGGTTGCCGGCCATACCGGTGAGCATGTCCTTGCCTACCACACTAGTGGCGACGGTGACCAGCACGCCGGTCAGAACAATCCAGAGGAAGAACTGGGTCAGCGCCACAAGAGCCACGCCGATGATCTTGCCGAACATCAGGTCGATGGCCTTGACGGACGAGATCAGCACCTCGACCACCCTGCTGGTCTTCTCCTCGATGACACTGGACATCACCTGCCCGCCGAACATCATGATGAACATCCAGATGATGATGCCCAGAAGCATGGAGATGATCATGTATATCCCTGACTCCGAGACAGTCTCGTTGCCTTTTTCGTCCATCGTGTACTCCGTCACCTTGACATCGGCCTTCACCTCGTCCATAATCTTGGAAAGGTTGTCGATGCCGTACTGCTGCACACGGTACTCCTCTACCGCGTCATTGGCCTTCGCGGTAAGCCCCGAGGTGAACTCCACTCCGAGCGGATCTTTTGAATATGTCTGGACGGAGACCGTCTTCTTGACGGAATCCAGCGGAGACACTACTACCAGGACATCCTTCCCGTACTCGTCCAGACGGGCCTTGACCGAATCGGGATTCTCGGAGGAATAGTCCGTGAACGTAAGCCGGTCTGTGTCCTGCAGGTGACTCATCACGATGCCGGAGCGGTCAACCACGGCGACATCCTGCTTCCTTTCCTTCGTCCCGGCCATGATCAATCCGACAATTATCATGGTCGCCGCGAAAATCAGCGGCACAAGTATCGTGGTGACAATGAAGGACTTCTTCTTGACGCGGGTGAGATATTCCCTCGCTATGACAGTCTTTATTATTCTGAAATTCATGACTATGCCTCCTCGGTTACAAGTTTTATGAATATGTCGTTCATCCTCGGGATCAGTTCCTTGAACGAGTTGACGATGATGTCCTGACCGAGCAGGACAGAGAGCGCGTCATTGGAGGACACGTTCTCCCCGAGAGTCAGCACGGCGGTGTGCCGTCCGGCGTTATCCTCGTCGGAAAGGACCTTGAATATTCCTTCGGCATCCTTGACCCTGTCCTCGCCGGTGTAGACCAGCTCGATGTTGTTGTTGCCGTATTTGTGACGGATCTCGTTGACCCCGCCGGTGATCACAAGATGCGATTTGTTGATGAGGGCGATGTTGTCGCACAACTCCTCGACAGACTCCATATTATGTGTCGATAGGATGATTGTGGCCCCCTCGTCCTTCAAACGAAGGATCTCCTTGCGGATCAACTCGGCGTTCACTGGGTCGAATCCGGAGAACGGCTCGTCCAGAATCATCAGTGACGGCTTATGCACAACCGTCGTGATGAACTGAACCTTCTGGGCCATACCTTTGGACAGTTCCTCGACCTTCTTCTTCCACCAGTCCTGGATTCCGAAACGCACAAACCATTCCTTCAACGCCTTGCGGGCCTCGGCTGCGCTCATGCCCTTCAACTGGGCCAGATACATTGCCTGGTCGCCGACCTCCATCTTGCGGTAGAGTCCCCGCTCTTCAGGCAAATAGCCTATCTTTTCGACATCCGACTGCGTTATCGGACGACCGTCGAACAAAACTTCTCCACCATTAGGAATAGTTATCCGGTTAATGATGCGGATCAGCGTGGTCTTTCCGGCACCGTTAGGCCCCAACAGACCGAATATTCCGCCTTTAGGGACGCTCACACTGACGTTGTCAAGCGCGACCTTCTCCCCGAAGTTCTTGCAGACATTCCTGCACTCGATAATATTCTCACTCATATACTTAAAATCTTGCTTGTCAATTCAACGAGCAGTTCGCCCGGAGTGGCTTCCCCGGCATCTCCTCCTTTGCCTTTGTAGTCATATTCACAAAGAAGGGAGATCACCTCCATCGCCTTGCGGACCGGGTAGTTGGCCACCGCAATGTCATATTCCTTCCAAAAGTAAGGGTTCACGCCTTGCAGGGCGGCAGCGACGGCGGTTCTGTCCGGGTATCGGTTCTTTTCCTTCAACGCGGCGTATTTCAGGATTCTGGCGAAATGGGTGTAAAGGGCGCTTACCGCCATCGGCATGGCGAACTTCGCCGCCTCACCGATGCGCGCGGCTATTCTCAAAGCCTTCGCCCCGTTCCTCGCCGAAAGTTCCTTGGTCAGCTCAAACACGCTGAACTCACGGCTGATGCCGACATTCCGTTCGATGTCCGAGACAGTTATCTGCTTCGCTCCCTCCGGGAGATTCTTCAGCATCTTGTCGGTCTCGACGGCGATGCGGCTCAGATTCGTGCCGGCGGACTCAGCCAGCAGAGCTGCGGCCTCGGGGTCGATTGACAGTCCCCTTCCGGAATAATACTGAGCGATCCACGAAGGCATCTCGTAGTCCCTCAATGCATTGGACTCGACAACAATCCCGTTCTTGGAGGCCTGCTTGTACAACGCCTTCCGTTTGTCAGCTGAAGCCCCGCGCATCAAAAGCACCAGAACCGTGGAGTCCAAAGGTTTCTCGCAATAAACAGCCAACTTCTCCAGATCACGCATTGCCTGTGCGTCCTTCACCACAACCAATTGCCTCTCAGCCATCATCGGAAACCTGCGGGCAGCTGTGATGACGGTGTCCGCATCGACATCCGCCCCGTAGCAGATCGTCTCGTTGAAATCCCGCGAAGCCTCGTCAAGAGCGTTCTCGATGACAGCATCGCAGACCATGTCCGTGTAGTACGGTTCGTCCCCCATCAGCAGATAGACGGGGGCGAACTGCCCTGACTTGACAGCGGAAACTATCTCACGGCACCGGCTGCCGACATTAACTGTTCCTTTCGCCATTCAAGGCCTGGTTAGTATTTAAAATCCAATGTCTTACGAATATCCTCGGACGAAGCGCCGACAAGAATCCTGTAGTTGCCTTTTTCAGCCGCCCAATCATGCTTTTCAGCGTCGAAATAGCTGATGGCCGCCTTGTCCAAAGTCACTTTCACCTCACCAGACTTGCCTGGTTCAAGGAATATCTTTCCGAAGCCCTTGAGTTCCTTTACCGGACGCTCGACTGAGCTTTCCGGAGCGCTGACATAAATCTGCACGATCTCAGCACCGGCCACAGAGCCGGTGTTCTTCACCGGAACAGTGACGGTCAAGCCCTTTTCTATTGAGCCAGAAGTCTTAGGCTCGCCATATTCAAACGTGGTGTAGCTGAGTCCGTAGCCGAACGGGAAGGTCGGCTTGATGGCGCTATGCTCGAACCAACGGTAGCCCACGAATATTCCTTCCGTGTAGGTCTCGTCGTAGATGATCTTGTCCTGGATGCCCATCTTGACGGTCTCCTTGCGAGGGATTCCCGGGTACTGGATTTCAGACTGAACAGGATAATCCGCCAGCGTGGCCCCGATCGTGAACGGTAGTTTTCCGGAAGGGTTGACATCGCCTGAAAGCACGTCCGCCAGAGAATGTCCGGCCTCGCTCCCAAGATACCAGTCCTGAACTATTCCCGGAACCTTGTCAGCCCACGGCATCGCCACAGCGTTTCCGGAGATATTCACAACCACAAGTTTCGGATTGGCTGCGGCAAGAGCCTCAATCACAGCGTTCTGTGAATATGGAAGATCATAGCTTTCCCTGTCGTTGCCCTCGCTGTCCTGATGGTCACTCTTGTTAAGGCCACCAATGAATATCACGTAGTCGGCATCCTTGGCAGCCGCCACGGCGTCGGAGATCAGCTTTTCCGCCGAACGGCTCTCGCTAAGATCCTGACCTGTCGTCACCCCGTCGAACTGGCCGCTGGCATCACCGACATAACCACGCTCGTAAACCACCTCCGCATCCGCGAACCTTTCCCTGATTCCCTCCAGCGGGGAAACCTCGTTCTTGACTTTCAGAGAGGAACTTCCGCCGCCCACTGTCATCATCTTGACAGCGTTCTCGCCGACAACCAGAATCTTCCTCGCGTTCTTTATCGGCAGGATCCCGCCATCGTTCCTGAGAAGCACTATGGACTCGGCCCCGATCTTTCTGGCGGCCGCGATGTGCTCCGGGCTCACGAACGAGCCGAAAGGACGGTTCCTGTCCATCACCGTGCGGAACATAAGTCTCAAGACCCTGCGGACCTTGTTGTCAAGCACATCCATGGCATATTTCCCTTCATTGATTCCCTTGAGGAAAGGATCTGAAAGGTAGTAGTTGGCGTAAGCGTTTGAGAGAGACCAGCTAAGTCCGTTGGTAAACGTGCCGAATTCCATGTCCAGACCATTATTCACAGCCTGTTCCGTGTCATGGGCTCCGCCCCAGTCACTGATCACCACTCCATCGAAACCCCACTCTCCTTTAAGGATGTCGTTCAAAGTGTACTGGTTCTGGCAGCACCACTGGTTCTTGTAAAGGTTGTAGGAACCCATTATCGCCCAAGCCTTCCCCTCGGTGACAGCTGCCTTGAAGGCCGGAAGATAGATCTCATAGAGAGTCCTGTCATCCACTGTCACATTGGTGGTGAAGCGGTTATATTCCTGATTGTTCAGCGCGAAATGCTTCACGCAGGCAGCCACGCCGTTGCTCTGCACACCCTTGACATAAGGCACGACCATGCGGCTTGAAAGGTAAGGATCCTCACCCATATATTCAAAACTGCGCCCGTTGAGCGGGGTTCTGCAGATGTTCACGCCAGGTCCCAGAAGCACGTCCTTCCTGCGGTAGCGGGCCTCCTCGCCGATGCTCTTTCCGTAAAGAGCCGACATCTCAGGATTCCAAGTGGCAGCCAGCGCGGTCAACGCCGGGAACGCCGTGCAGGAATCACTTGTCCACCCGGCCTGACTCCATTTGTCCCAAAGCACCTCCGGACGGATTCCGTGAGGGCCGTCGGAAGTCCAGATCTCAGGGATGCCGAGCCTCGGCACTCCAGCCGAGCTGAACTTTGACTGGGCATGCAGCACAGCCACCTTTTCCTCCGTCGTCATCCTTGCGAGAGCGTCCTCCACTCTCTCCTCGATGGTTCTCGTCTCATCAAGAAAGACAGGCCCGCCATTTCCGGCGGCCTGTCTTCCAACACCTCTTTGCTGACCACACGCGGCGGCGATGCCTGCCACGGCTATCAGACTCAAGATCGATCTCTTTTTCATCCTATGCGTCAAATTTCTTTTCTTTTGTCCTTACGATCTTCTCCTTCATCAGATCGACGGCGGCGCTCACCGCGTCCTCGAACGATGTCGAGTTCCTCTCGATGACAAGATCCTGGCCGTAGGCCCTGGACTGGATCCTGACATTCTTGTTGTCAGGCTCCTTGAGCAAAGATAAAGTCACTTCAACATCGTCAAGATGGTCGCTGAATCTGGAAAGTCTCGAGACCTTCTTCTCTACATAGTCGAGCAGTTTCTGATCCGCGTCGAGCTTCAGGGATTATACTCTAATCTCCATTTTTACCTCCGCTTTTTGCCCTTGGATGGGCGTTAACATAAACTTTTTTCAGTTTCTCGATGGTGTTGTGCGTATAGACCTGCGTCGCCGCGAGCGAGGAATGTCCCAGAAGCTCCTTTATCGAATTGAGATCCGCACCCTCGTCCAATAGTTCAGTGGCCAAGGAATGCCTCAACACATGAGGAGACTTTCTCCCGGTGATGCTCCCGATCCGCCCAAGCGCCCGCTTGACAGCCCTGTCTATGAAAACCGGATAGAGTTTCAGGCCCTTGCCGGTGACCGCCAGTGGCTCGCTTGCCGATCTTTCGCGACCAACCATCGTTTCAACTGCTTGTAAATATAATGAAATTTCCTTACAAAGCGAAGAAACAAGCGGAATTTCTCTCACTTTGTCGCCTTTTCCCAGAACGGTCAACGTCCGCCGGGAAAAATCCACATCGCCGACCCTCAGCCCGATCAGTTCCGCCCGCCGCATCCCGGTGCTGTAAAGCACCGACACGATCAGCCGTTCCAATCTTCTTGAATATGCCTCCTCGGAGGCCTTGTCCGCTCCCGTGATCAGAGTCAGGTTCTCCTCGGAAGCGTCACTGTCCGTCTCGGCGAAATATTCATTCATGGACTCCTCCCTGTAGAAGACATCGGTGCGCAGAGTCACACACCTACTGGACATAATGAAACCCTGCTCCTTAACAGGCTTATTGTTTGCCTGTAAATTTCGGAGCAAGGTTTCTACTCTCCTATTTTAGCGTCAACTTTCTTCCTCCGTACATCATTAATAATCAAATATATTGAAATATTTATCCACTCTCGCCGAATTCGCCGCTCCCGGAGGAGGCATCTTCCTTAAGATCATCCTCCGTCAGTTCAAACACCCACTTTTTCTGAGTCGTGCCATCCGATTGGAGTTCAACAGACTTGCTCCAATTGCTCTCACCATAGAACCTTCCGGCTCTATGTGCGTCGTCAAGCGCCCATTCCTTCAACAGCGTTCCGCCATCCGATGAATAGACGCTGATTGCGTAGTCACCGGATGTACCATCCTGATAATATATGTCTGGATCTCCCAAGAACAAATAATTGAACGGAACCTCTTCCCTTTCCCAATGAAAGTTAAACAGCCAGTAAGAATCTCCTGGCTTGACCACTTCTGGCTCAGGATGAGCATAAGTCCAGAAACTCTTGACGACAATGGTTTCGTCCGTCATATTCGTCAGCAACCAATCCGCAGTATATTCCGGGCCATCATCATCACAAGGGCAGGCGGTAAAACTACAGGCGACAAGTACAATCAAAATAAACTTCTTCATAATAAAAAACAGTTTAAGTTTCTTAAATATATAAACATTATGTGGAAAACGCAACAGTTTTTTCCACATAATGTCCAAAGATTAATGCGATTGTATTTCCAGGCTTGAGCCACCCTCTACGAGAAAAGATGGATAGATCGTGACATTCCCCACCAATGTCAGCGACCCCTCGTCAACCACACTGACGTTCCTGACCGTGATGTTCTCTGCGGTTACTGTTGTTTGCGCTGTTATCGTACGGTCAGCAAAAGTGATGTCAGTCGGTTCATCAACTGAGGAGATAATACCATACCTGTTAAAACAAGCCTTTAGCGAATCTACTTTGTCAGGAAATTTGTCGCACAATTTCGAATACAAAGCATCGTATGTCCTTACATCATTTGTCAGGCAGGAGAAAATGTCTTCCTTGTGTATATCGGAATTCCTTAAATCCCAGAAAGCCTCAGGCTTGAACCAATTGTTATTTGTATCAGGGTATTTGGGCGGAATATACTTATCTATAATTTCACATCTTCTTATCACCCCCACATAGTCTCCCCACATCTCTCCAATGCCACATAACTCCGCATTGTTTCCGGTTCCGTTTCCATAAGCCCCATACGTCATTATGTAACTGACGTATTTGGCCCAGAAATCACTTCCCACCTCGCTGAAATGACTTGCGTGAGCAAGTTCGTGGTTGACGTGTTCATATATGCCCCTGTAACTCTTTCCGCTTGTTCCTATCGTAATGTCCGGCATCAGTAAACCAGCGACTTGTTGTATAGTTGAAGCCAACAACCCATAGCCTAAGTTAGTGAAAAAGTTCACCCATCCCGAGTTTCCATTGAGTCCTATCCCGTGTTCCAACCTGCGCAACATAGGCGTGGAAGACGAGCTGGCATTACTCCAACACCATATCTTCAAATTTTTCGGAGGTTTTGTTATTCCTGTCTGCTCGCACATTGAATAATAATCGTATGCCGCATTGTTTATCGCAGCCCAACGCCACGCCCGCTCGTCGCTATCGATGTCTTTGGAATAACCATCCTTGCTATGCCACCCTAAATTGCAATTGGCTCTTGCGAAAAACGCATAGTTCCCCCAAATGTCAAAATCCTTGATGTTGTCAAAGACTATAGCATAGTGCAATCTGTGACGGAACTTACTTTCAAGAGCATAGTTTCCGTTGGCGTCAGTGTAAGTAGTCGAATACTTCACAAACCTATGACCGCGAATCTTCACTCCTTTAACAGGAACATAAGTGCTTCCTTGCTGCAAAACCCTGATTGTTCCTTCCGGTGTGACCCTACTTCCTCGTGTTGGCACGTCTTCATCATCAAAGTCGTACCCTAAACTCCGATACGCCTCCGCTTCCACGTCAACCTCCACACCACCTCTTGTCTGCACGATGCCCTCTCCCTCTTGCGGAATATAGCACTCGTCAAGAATCTCATAACTTATGTCGGTTGGGAAAACATAATCAGGCTTGACCGTCGTGTACAACCAAGCATAATCACTGTCGGCGCTCTCACTATCCTCGGATTCCTCGTCCGAGATGTCAATGTCCAACGGATAGTCAAACAGCTCAAGGTTGGACTCGTACAATAAATAATTAAGTTGCGTGCTGTCTTGCGGCAGAAACCGCACATACAGATCGGTAGGCTCAAGTTCGACCGCCTCCAATGAATTGTTGTCATAGACAGCCTGCATAACGCTTAAGGAATATGGATTACCATCGCCTTGACCGACATCCACTGAGGTTCTGGTTCTCAAAGGACTTGATGTCTCGTTTTCATTTAGTTCAGGGTGTACAAGCTCATTCTTACCGCAAGAGAACAGCAGCGCACAAGCAATGCTTAAAATGGGGAAAATCTTTCTCATACGTTCTCCTCAATATATTATACATTAGGATAGATTCCAAGGCTATTTGTCAGCCTTTAACGCCTCCACTTCCTGCTGGAGGGATTTTACCGCATCGATTAGAATCGGAATTATTGCGGTGTAATCCACAAGCTTGCGGCCTTCATCGTCCGTGAAGACCAGATTAGGCAGTACTTCCTCAATTTCCTGAGCCAACAATCCAATTTCAGCATTGTTTCCAGTGTATCTGTTGTAGGAGATACCAGATGTCAGGTTTGCGGTGCGAGCCTCATTTCCCTTGAAGTTGTATGTGACCGGGCGAAGCTGCGAGATGATGTCCAAGCCGTTATTAAGCGAACGGACATTGATCTTGGCTCGTGCGTCAGAATAGTTATAGACTTTGCTGACCTGTATGCTGTTGAATGTGGAACTCTCAGAATTGTAGAACACAATCTGATCATTGTGGCCGGCGATTCTTGGAGCGCCACTGGCGGCGACACTGATTTGAAGATACCGATTGTTTGTGTTTTTGAAGTAGATGCCATTTCCAGCGACTGACATTGTGTAGTAATAATAAGGGGAACTTGTTCCCATCAGGAAATTGCCTGATTGATACCTCAACTGTGCCGACGCATAATTACCGGACAACAGAGACAAGGCGAGCAACGCCAAGACTAATGCGATTGACTTATTCATAAAATTGATAATTGATTATTAGTGTGTTATGTATTTTAAAATGGTTATTTGGCGAAAGATCCTTCAGAGTAGGACTTGTCAGTGATAATGACAATGTGGTAAGTGCCTGACTGCTTTGGGACATCAAGCCTCCCGACAGGGTTTTCCGCTGAATCATACTCGGCATAGCCGCACATCTGGTTGCGGGAGTTGAAGAGATAGACAGAGACAACTCCTTCGTCTGCACAAGAAATCTCAAGTCGGCTACTCCTAAAGTAGTAATCAGCCTTGATACTATCATACAAATCCCTTTCGTAATGGTTTTTGTCTTTAACTGTTTGGAGGTCGATCGAAACCTTGTCCGGAGTATCTTCTGCATACATAAGACAGCAAAAAGACAGATTCGCCAAGCACGTAGCCAGCAGGGTGATTATCAAACAAATTTTCTTCTTCTTTTTATTATTTTTCGAATGCGAAGTTCGTTACAATTATCCTACTCTCAAAACAATTCGCTCTACTTTTCAGTAGTACCACAACATTGAATACCAATTAATTACCAATACATAGTTCTACTATATGGCATAACGCTCCCTACACGATTGGAAGTCAATTAACATTTGGGAGTTATATAGAAGTTGACTAAGTGATCCAGCCTGCAAATCCAAGGCATAGTCCAGCACCGATTATCCGTGCGACCCAATGACCCGGAGTTCTTACTTTGCGACTAGTGTTCTATATTAACAACCGTTCAACCTAAGAGGGTCAGACACACCAAGGTGCTCCACCTGAAAACTTTCACACGCACAACCATAGGCGTGTTCGATAATCTCCTGAATGACAGTTAATTCCGTATCCGAGCCATTCCGTCTGCCCTGGTATAAAGTAGTAAGTGGCTTATAGTTAAAGAGAAACGAATCACATTACAGCTCCCTAACATTTACTACAACCACGTCAGTTTGCATTGTATTTATGACGTTTTATCTTTTATGCCGCATCTATTGTTTCTCGGCAAATACATTTTTCAACCACGCTGACAGAGTGCCGTCATCGGCTGTCAGCCCAAGCTTTGACCTCAACCTGCTGCTTATATTATAGGCATTCGAATAGTTTATGACTTTAGGTAATTCAGAAGTCTTCAAGCCGATGACCAAAAGGCAACAATATCCTATCTCGGAAGCCGATAGGCCGCGTTCAGCCAATTTGGCCACGAAACGAGGATAATAAATGGCATAGATCAATCCTATGCTGCCAGTTACCTTATCTCTGTTGTTCAATAACTCATCCAATGTATCAGCGACTTTAGATAAGGAGTCGGGAATGCCTTTGTTCAAAAAGGCGGCCAGAGATTTAATTCTCGCTTCTATAATGCTTTGAATCAAAGTGTTCTGTTCACAGTCGTTATGACCATCAATATTGCACACTATATTCTCGATAGGCTGGAGTTTTTCTTTCAGTGATGACAGTTCCTCATATTCCTCTTTGATTTCCTCAATTTGTTGCCGTAGGTATTTTTCTCTTTTTCTTAACCTTAAATAAAATTTTAGACATAAGATAATTATGAGTGATAGGATGGCAGCAATTATTCCAAATAAAATCCTTTGTTTGATAATTACGATACTATCCTCATAATTTCTCTGTACAGACTTGACTTCCTGATTGATTTTCACCAAATTCAAAGAGTCGCTGAGATGAGAGTAAATGGTCATATTACGGTAGGCCTCCGCATATTCTCCCTGAGTTTGCTGTAATGATGCAAGAAGGTAATAATAAAAATCATCCAGATTTCCACTATTCTCTTGCGCATATCTGTCCAAAGCTTCTTTGGCAAGTTCTGTTTTGCCGGTTTTATCATAGACCTGAGCTATGAGTTTCCAGTCAAGGTCAGACTTGTCCATGGCTGAATTGATATAGTCTCGGCACTTCTCTTCCAAATCATCTTTAGAAGAATCCACCATGTATGAATATAATAATTGGACACCAATTTTATTTAATTGATTAAGATATGACAAGTTCCTGATATGTTCTATCATATTCAGACAAGAGTCAGCTCTCTCATAATCATCAAGTATTAAATATGTATTCGCCTGAGATAAGGTTGCAAATATGTAGTTGTTGTCATTCCCGCAAATCTTGGAATAATTGGCGGCACTCCGCAGTTCCTTAAGTTGTTCAGTTAAGTTGTATCTGCTTAAGCCTACTTGCGCTTTAACGAAGTGAAGCCGCGCAAGATCCTCGGCCGGAATGTTCTTGCGGATATGCTCCGCGCGGACGAGGCTCACCATCGCTTTGTCCATCTGACCGGCGTTCTGGTAGATGCGGGCCTGGTAGTAGTAGGACTTGAACTTGTAGGGGGCGTTGCGGCGATGGCGGTAGTAGTTGACGGCGATGTTGACGAGGGAGTCGTCTGTGCGGTCTATGTAGTTCTTGTCAAGGGCTATCGACTTCAGAAGGGCGTAGCGGGCATTCTGCCGCCTTGAATTGAATTGCGTGGAGTCCAACGCCTCAAGGATGGCAAGGGCGGAGTCCGGACGGTCAGACATACAGGACTCGGCCCGGTCAAGGCTTTCGGTGACAACATCCTGCCGTCCGCAGAACGTTAGGACGCAGATCAGAAATGAAATGGTTAGTAAATATCTCATTGTCAAGTGTGTTTAAGCGTCCAAAGATAACACAAAAAACTCATCCGCAAAAAGCAGCAGGCATATTCCTAAAACTAATTTTCTCATTTGTTGTCCCCCTCCCCGAGGATGGTGATCCAATGCTGGTTCTGGTACTCGATCGGCTTGCCGTCCGCGGTGAGAGAGCGGACGTAGGCGAACATCGAAGCATACATCAAGTAGCCAAGGATGAAGTAGATAAGGAACGAGATGATCAATTTGATCCACGGAATGTTCATAAGGGTGCCGACGATCACGCTCATATCGTCAGGCTCCTTGAGCAAAGATAAAGTCACTTCAACATCGTCAAGATGGTCGCTGAATCTGGAAAGTCTCGAGACCTTCTTCTCTACATAGTCGAGCAGTTTCTGATCCGCGTCGAGCTTCAGGGATTATACTCTAATCTCCATTTTTACCTCCGCTTTTTGCCCTTGGATGGGCGTTAACATAAACTTTTTTCAGTTTCTCGATGGTGTTGTGCGTATAGACCTGCGTCGCCGCGAGCGAGGAATGTCCCAGAAGCTCCTTTATCGAATTGAGATCCGCACCCTCGTCCAATAGTTCAGTGGCCAAGGAATGCCTCAACACATGAGGAGACTTTCTCCCGGTGATGCTCCCGATCCGCCCAAGCGCCCGCTTGACAGCCCTGTCTATGAAAACCGGATAGAGTTTCAGGCCCTTGCCGGTGACCGCCAGTGGCTCGCTTGCCGATCTTTCGCGACCAACCATCGTTTCAACTGCTTGTAAATATAATGAAATTTCCTTACAAAGCGAAGAAACAAGCGGAATTTCTCTCACTTTGTCGCCTTTTCCCCTCACGGTCATCGTCCCGCGGGCGAAATCCACATCTCCGATCCTAAGCCCTATCAGCTCCGCCCGGCGCATCCCCGTACTGTAAAGCATCGACACGATCAGCCGTTCCAGCCTTCTTGAATATGCCGCCTCGGAGGCCTTGTCGTTCCCTGTGATCAGCGCCAGATTCTCCTCGGAAGCATCACAGTCCGTCGCGGCGAAATATTCATTCATCGACTCTTCCCTATAGAACACCGGCAGCCTTTTCTCCACCTTTGGCTTCGCCACCGTCCGCACTGGATTGGCGGTCAGCCTTTTCACCTTCATCAGGTAGCGGCAGAACCCCGACAGCACCGACAGATGCAGCCTGACCGTCCTCGGGCTATCCTCTCTTTTCTCAAGAAGATACACCTCGTGCGAACGGATGATCTGCGGCGTGAGCGATTTCAGCAGTTCCTCATCAGTCGCCGCCCCGCAATCCTCCACAAAGACCTTCAGGGCATCTGAATATATCGCCTGGGTTCTCGCCGAATATCTCCGGATGTCCTTGATGTAAGATATGTAATCTCCGATGAGGCGCATAGGCTTAAGCCTTAATATTCATCAACTTCGCATCACTTTCCGGCATTGTTCACACCAATCTTTTCCGCCAGTTTCTCGACCGGCTTGTTGCACCATTGGGCGATGACTCCGACGAGCAGGGCGGCGGCGAGGGTTCCCTCACGCACACCGTGGATTCTTCCGTCAAGCCAGAGAAGCGAGGCGACGCACGCCAGAGCCACAAGCGACACATCCACAACAACTTTCGTGATGTCAAAACGGGTTTTGAAAGCCTTGCAGATCGCCAGAACAAGTCCTTCGCCGGCCAGTGTCACCACCCCGGCCACGACCTCAAAAGCCACACCGACCCCCACAAGCACGATGCCCACAAGGCACCACACCACCTGCATCAGGTAGTTAGGGCAAGGCACGTCCGCTATGCACCAGCAAGCGAAATCCGTCATGTATCCAAAAACGAAAGCGACCGGCAGCTGCATCAGCTGCACCCATTCATAGTCCTTCCGCAAAAGCGCCATCTGAATCAGAATGAATATGCAGTGCATCACAATCGTGGCCTCCCCCACCGTCAGCGGGCAAAGCATGCTGGCCACATAAGGCGGGCACGAGATCGGCGAAGTTCCAAGATCCGCCAGTATCGAAAAAGCAACCCCGAATGCCACGATCATCAGCCCCGCACACAACAACAAGTATTTCTTAAACAGTTCCATAACCAAAAGTTTCAAAATGACACAAATTTACGAATATTCCCGGAATCCCCAATGCCCCCGTCTTCTCCAGCTTCGCTCCTGCTTCCCCAATGCTCCTGTACGCCCGTGCCTCCGTGCTCCAGCACCACCGTGCTTCCGTACTTCCGTGCTCCTGGTACTCCCGTACTCCCGGTACTCCCGTACTCCCGTACTCCCGGTACTCCTGTGTTCCTGTACCACCGTGCGCAGAATAGGCTTTCCTGCTCACGAGACAACCTCAGCAGGCACCCCCGTGAGCAGAACAAGCCTTTCCGCTCACGAGACAACCTCAGCAAGCACCCCCGTGAGCAGAACAAGCCTTTCCGCTCACGAGACAACCTCAGCAGGCACCCCCCGTGAGCATTTGGAGCTATCCTTGCGCACGGGGAAGGCTGGTTGGTCAGCTTTTTTCGGGACGTGCTCTCACATTGGGAGGAAAAATGGTCACCGAACCGCGGAGCTGTTCCTCTTGTAGCACCGAATTAAAAGCATCGGCAAGAGACCGTGAAGCGTCTTTGAGG